>Ga0209489_106715_pt1 | contig 18151 bp, 10 predicted proteins | sample SiratrowhiteBW_FD_187527 | JGI IMG/M metagenome (GOLD analysis project Ga0209489, IMG submission 187527) | Root nodule microbial communities of legume samples collected from California, USA - Siratro white BW (SPAdes) (version 2) | ecosystem: Host-associated > Plants > Roots > Nodule | place...
AAAAAATATATATATATATATATATATATATATATATATATATAATAATAATAATAATAAACTTGGATAAAAAAATCCATACATTCATCATGTATTTCAAAATATACTTCTCTAAATAAGATTTAATAAAAATATCTTCGTAAAATTACAAATAAAATAAAGCTTCTCCAACAATTCACTTGAGACTCACACCACCTGTCAAATCCTTTGCTCATGTGTAATATACACGATCATCGCAGTTTTAAAAACAAAACAAACACACAAAAAGAAGGGTAAGCTAGAGAGTTTTAAGAAAATGTATTTTCATCAATTAAATTTCTATCTCAATCAAACACAAAAAAAAATCAATACTTCATCTTATATCATACATATACTGACTCACAAACAAAGACACTAGACTCTCTAATTTCTAAAGACACTCGTGCATTAAGTTAGACTCAGAGGTGTGCACCTGTCATATACCACCCAACTGTTCCGATCGGGCTCATATTTCAAACATCAGAACAGTCTATTCTGATCAGGCTCATATTTCAAACCTCAGATCCCGTATGCACAGGGTTAATCCATATGTCCTATTCCAATCGGCTCATATTTCAAACCTCGGACAGGACCATATGAACCTCCTTCGACTCTTCACGAACTGGTAATCTTCATCCATGTGAATCCAATGTACCAGTAGAGTCAGGATGCCTCCTTGAATCCCCAAACAATGCACATCCTAATAATCTCAACACGGTTATCTCCTTTCCTGAAGATACTATGTCTCGATCACACACCACATCATTCACAAACATTCATACTATATCATACAATATATAAACATTTATCCAATTCATTAATAAACAAATAATTACAATATTTATGGAAAACAATCAAACTAGTTTCCCTTACCTCTACAGAGTAGAGATACTCAAACCCCTAAAATCACAGGCAACCTAACTCTGTTCAAGAATCTGATCGGACACTCTTGATCTACTCAACGCTAGGAATCTAGGGATGCCATCTGATTGTCAATCTGATAACATATGAGATCACAAATCTAGAGAGAAGGTATAAACCTTTAAAGAGAAATTGTTTGAGAGATAGTGGTTTTCATAAGAATGAAATTGTATATCTTCTTAAAGAAAGAGAGAGATTTGGTAGTTTTTATAAACAAAATATCTTCTCAGAGATACTTGCTGGTTTTTATTAGAATAAAACAAAATATCTTCTTTCTTAGAGAGAGTTGATAGTTTTTAAAAATAAAATAAAATATCTTTTTTGAGAGATAAAATATCTTCTTAGAGAGAGAATATCTTTTTAGAGAGAGAGTTGGTGGTTGTTATAAAAATAAAAAGTAAATAACTATATTTTATTTACTTAAACAACTCTTCTGTAAAAAAATAGGTATTATCTTATTTATCTCTAAAATTAAATTCTAGGTTAGTTTTTATTATGTAGCTATTTTCTAGGGTATTACAGTAAATACTCTCTCCTTTGAAAATTTGTAAATACATTTTCCTTGGAAATTATACATACATTATAATTGGAAAGATAACAAAAATAAAAAAATAAAATTTAGAGCATTCATTCATACATTATCATTAAAAAAAAAATAAATTTAGAGCATCCATTCATGCATTATCATTCAAAATAAAAATTAAAAAGAAATAGAATTTAGAGCATCCATTCATGCATTATCATTCAAAATAAAAATAAAAAAAATGTAAAGAAAATCAAAAAATAATTTCGTGCATTCATGCATGTATTTTTAAAGGAAGAAAATCAACTAGTGAACATCTATATATGTATTCACAAAATATCTTATGCATGTTTCTAGAATTTCATACATCAGTTATGCATTCCTAAAATTTCCATTCATATATGCTTTCTCAAAAAAGAAAATTTTTTCATACATTCAAACATGCATCCATATTCAAAAAAAAAAAAAAATCTCAAGAAAGTTTCATGCATTCATATAAGCCTCTCAAAAAGAAATTTTTTCATGCATTCATATTAAAAAAAATAAATAAAAATTTATGCATTCATAAATGCATTTTTTCCTCTCAAAAAGAAAAAGTTTCATGCATACATAAATACATTTTCTCAAAAGATAAAATTTCATGCATCATATATGCATTCCCAAAAATTTCATGCATTTATAAATGCAATTTCAAAAAAAAAAATCCAAAATTTCATAAATGTATTTTGTAAAAAAAAAAAATTAAATAAATTTTCAAAAGAGATGTGATGAATTATTTGTTCCTAAATTATTGAGTTCATAAGATGATAAATGAGAAAACGAATCGTGTAAAGCAAAAATGTTTAACAAAGGTAAACATTGGCTTTCTTAAGGGAATTGTCTTGGCATGGTGCTTGATACCTTTCACCTTCCTAAAATTCCTAAAAAGCCTAAAATTCCCAAAATTTCCAAAGAAAAAGATTTGCCTCAAGGGTCGCCATTGCCTAAGGAAATTCTTATATTGGGGCAGAAACATTGTGTTTCTAGCTATCGGCGAAAGAATCATCTCTATTTCTTGTCTTCAGAGACACTCAAAATAAAGGCAAAATCATAAAAGTCCGTTAGATTGAAAACCCTCAAGGGTGATCTAAGCAAAAGATAGGATATGAAAAAAAATGAAAATGAGATTATGCGTGTTGACAGTCATTAAATTTTGTTCACTGTTAATCTTTTTGAAAATTAAGCAGTCATGATTCAAAGTGATATATGACCACGTTTCTTCATCCATAAAAATTTATACATCCTTTATACCTTCTTTGAGCTAGAAAAGAAAAGATTTTTTTTTTCAAAAGACCCTTAGCGAGGATTATCAACATGTTGAACTCAGTCTAAGGTTTCAATAGAAGAAATTCATAAGCAATTTATATGTCAAAGCTCTTAGTCCATCAAGAGAGGAGTGTCATCAAAAGTGCCTGAAGGCCTAAAGGAAAATGTTCATCAAAGAAGTACATCAAAAGTTTTTCAAGATTGAAAATATCGGAAAAAAGAAAAAATGAAAAAGAGAAGAGAAAAATTCTCCAAAAAAAAAAATTAATGCATCAAGGACTCCTCATAGAAGGAGACCTTGACTATGCACATTATTTGGTTCATGGTCCTTGTTTCAAAATATAAAACCTAAAATATTTCTTGAGCCTTTATATCCTTTTCTTCACAACCTTGTAACGCCTGATCACGTTATAAGCCCAATAAAGTTCATATTGATTGTTGAATGATTGCAATGATTTTCATAAGCATTAACTTTGTAACAAGAGGATGTGATTGATAATACGTGTAAAACAAAAAAAAGGAATACAAAGAAAAAGGAAGAAAATTTATCAGAGTGCCTCTGTTAGACTAAAGTTTCACCAATCTACAAGTCAATTGAGGATAAAGCATCACCTGGGGAAATCCGGTTTCTTTCATACCCTTGCTACCCCATTTTCACATAAATGGTCAATCCTTTATACATATCTCAGCATTACCCTTGTACAAACCAACATGGGCAATCTGGTTTCTTTTATACCCTTGCTACCCCATTTTCACAGAAATGACCAATCCTTCATACATATCTCATCATTACCCTTGTACATATCAAATACGGCAATCTGGTTTCTTCATACCCTTGCTACCCCATTCCTACCTCATAGAAATAACTAATCCTTCATTACCCTTGTACATACAAATTGGGACAATTCGATTTGATTTGCACCCTCACTATCAAATTTTTACCTTACAACTCATCCTTCACACATACCGTATCATTACCTTAGCCCACACAAACTGGGGCACTTTGGGTGAGGTTTCCTTATAAAGTCATTTCCCTGTTAGAAACAGTTGTGCTTTCAGTCAAATCTAAAGTCTGATATGTCGAAACTGGGGCAATCCTTATCCGAGGGGTGTATTTCCTCTAAATCTGGCAAATGCCTCTAACTTTCACTTACCCATTTAACATTCGTCTATAGGTTCAAGCAAACATCAAAGTTGTGTTTCTAAAAAAAAAGATAATGATTATCTGTTGTTGAGGTATGCTTCAACTTTATTAGAGTTTTGGGAAAAGTCAGCGCTAATGAAATTAGTCCTTACAAGGAAACGTCTAATCCTACATTGAAAACCTTTTGAAAAAATCATTTTGTACATACTTTTTGAAACAAATTATTGAAAAAAAAAATCATTTGTACATACCTTCTCTTTTGAAAATTTGTACATACTCTTTTGAAAAAAAAAATTCATTGAAAAAAAAATCATTTGTACATACCTTCTCTTTTGAAAATTTGTACATTCTTTTTGAAAAAAAATCATTGAAAAATCATTTGTACATACTTTTTTAAAAAAGTCATTGCAACAAAATGTTTTGTACATACCTGTAAATTTGTACATATATTCTTTTTGAAAATATCATTTTTGTACATCTTGTGTACATAACTAAAATTTTGTATATATTATCTTTTTGAAGAAAAAAACAACAATAAAATTTGGCATTCTCAAATAAAGTCACATACATTCAAAATAAGAAAAAACTAAATCAACCATCATGCCTCCATATATGTGTTTTTCAAAAATGTCATGCATCCATAAATGCGATTTCTTAACATTTTCATACATTTATACATGCATTTCATCATCAAAAATCAAAAGTTTTATCCAATAATAAAAAAATCAAAGTTCAAAAGTTCAAAGTTACATTCAACATTTAGAAAAATCAAAATTTCATGCAAAAGCTCAAAGTTTTGCACAAGCATTTGATACATGCATTCATGCATTTTTATCAAAATTTCAATCAAATAAGATCTTCAGGATTTGAACTCAAGTTCACAAGTTTTAGAGAAAGGAGTCAAGGTCGTATCTCTGTTTGAAGAAAGGACTCAAGGTCGTATCTTCAATTTACTTTTCTGCATGTTTAGAGAAAGGACTCAAGGTTGTATCTCTATTTGAAGAAAAGACTCAAGTCATATCTTCAATTTACTTTTCTGCATGTTTAGAGAAAAGACTCAAGGTCATATCTTTGTTATAGTTAGAAAGAACTTAATGTTGTAGCTCTATTCACTAGTAGAAAAAAGACATTTAATCGCGGTTGTATAAGGCTTACAAGCGCGATTGTACAACCGCGATTGATTCAACCGTGATAAAAAGTACTGAAGATACAAACGTGGTTGTATAACCGCGATGGAAAGTATAACATACCACTGCGGTTCTTCAAAAATCGCGTTGAAAAATGGCACAAAAGGTGCAAAAATATACAGAAACTGACACATACCAGCACAGTTGTAGAGGGAACCGTGCTGGTATGACACATACAATATTATTGAAAGGTGACTTATTGTCAACTTTATATTTGATGAAAGGACTCAAGGTTGAATCTCCAAGGTCAATTCAAGATTTACGACCCTCTTGTCTCAATACAAAAGTCTTTGTGTTCTTGAATCTTCTTTCTCCTTCTTGATCACTGATTTAATTAATTGGTTCACTATATAAACTATTTTCAGAATCTATAATTGAATTATAATTGATATAAGACTTAAACATTTTTTTTAATAACTGGTTCTTTAATAAAAATAATTTTATTTTTGATTGATTCATAATAATTAGAACTGTTGATTGAATTGAAGTTGATCAGTTCATTCTGTGTGGTTAACTTCTATTCTGTTTGTGTGTAGTAAACTAAATCGCTTCCGTACTTACATTTGAATTCTGATAAATCTGTTTGGTTTACTACATTGTACTGTGACTAGTTTGTGTTCTGTTTACTAATTCGTTCTACTGCTCTGCTCAGTAAAGTCAATAAATACCCAGTTTATCAAACTGACTTTCATTTTCTGAAAAGATAAAATAGTTTTGAAAAAGATTTTGAAATCCAATTCACCCCCCCTTGTATTTCAGCTAACACAGTTTCTAACAATTGGCATCAAAGCTAGGACTTGTATCCTAGTCAAGTTTTCGATCTATGGCTGAAAACCGTTTGCCTTTTGTTGAGGGGGCTTCAATAAATAGACCTCCAATATTTTCTGGTGTGAATTACCAATTCTGGAAAGTCAGAGTGCGGATCTTTATTGAGTCTATTGACAGAGGCATTTGGAATGCAATAGTAAATGGACCGTATGTACCTATGCATGTTGTTGATGGTGTGTCTGTTGCGAAACCTTTCGATGAACTGTCTGATATAGAGAATAAGCGTGTGCAGTATGATTGCATTGCCAAGAACATTATAACTTCTGCCTTGAATATGGATGTTTTTCAGGGTGTCAAAATGCAGTTCTGCAAAGGAGATGTGGGATATACTTGAGGTTACTCATGAGGCCACTACTGACGTCAAACGGGCTAGAAAGCATGCACTGATTCAAGAATATGAATTATTTAGAATGCAGCAAGGTGAATCAATTGTTGATCTGCAGAAGAGATTCACTCACATAGTGAATCACTTGATCGGGCTTGGAAAGCAATTTGACAAAGAGGAGCTGAATATCAAGATCCTCAAATGCTTGGATAGAAGTTGGCAGCCCAAGGTCACTGCAATTTCAGAGAGCAAAGATTTGACAACTCTCACAACAGCGACACTCTTTGGAAAGTTGAGAGAACATGAACTGGAAATGACAAGGTTGAAAGAGATGGAATCTGCTGAGAAGAAAACTAGAAGCCTCGCACTCAAATCAAAGGCTGCTGAGATTGAAACCAGTGAGGATAGCTCAGAAGAAGACAGTGATTCTGAAGACAATAGTCTGCTGACAAAACAATTCCAAAAATTCATTAAGCTGAAGAGAAGGGCTAAGAATTAACAATCTAAAATGTATACTAGAAAACCTGATTCGAATTCAAATAAGCTAACTTGTTATGGCTATGGCAAACAGGGACATGTGAAAGCAGACTGTCCAAATCTGGCTAACAAAGAGAAGAGCATTGATAAGAAGAATTACAAAGCTGGAAAGGGAAGAAAGGCATACATTGCATGGGAAGACAATGCATCTTCATCTAGCAGCTCTTCACAGAAAGACATTGAAGGAAATTCGTGCTTCATGGCTGGAAAAGATTTTGAGGTTAGTAGTGAAGATTCCAGCACTTCCTTTAACAATACAAATTATAGTTCACTGCTGAATGCGTTTCAAGAGACGCATGAGGAAGCAAACAAGTTGGCTCGTTCCAACAATAGACTGAAGGGTATGAACAACTGGTTGGAAGCCAGAGTTAAGGAACTGGAAGATGAAGTTTTAAGACTGAAAACTGACCTTGATCACTACAAAACTTCTAGTAACTTAGACTCCAGCAAGCCAACAAACTGTGAAGTTCTTCAAAAGAAGGTGAACTACCTAATTACTACTGCTTCAAAGTTGACTATGGGAACAACCAATCTGAATGCCATTCTGGGCTCTCAGAACTGTGTTTTCGAAAAGACTGGAATTGGACATCAACCCAATTTTCCAAGGAAACAGAAAAAGTACAGTAGCTTTTTCGAAACAAATACTAAACAATTTTCACAGCCTATTACCTGCTTCTATTGTATGAAAAGAGGTCATTCTGTCAAGGACTGTAAGTTTAGAAGATTTTTAGTGCCAAAAGGTTTAGTTAGGTGGATGCCTAAAAGCATCACTAACAAAGATGGACCCAAATTTAACAGGGTACCAATGCCTCAATTCTAATCTGTTTTGCAGGTCTGCTTGGCATCCAGTAAGCTGATGTGGCATCTGGACAGTGGATGCTCAAAGCATATGAAAGGAGATTCAACTCAGTTGATTAATATCAAATGGAAATCTGTAGGATATGTGACATATGGTGACAATAACTGAGGCAAGATACTTGGAGTTGGTGATATTGGAAGAAATGATAGAGTAATATCGAAGATGTACTCTTAGTGAAAGGATTAAAGTACAACTTACTAAGTATCAGTCAACTGTGTGATAAAGGGTACAAGATCACGTTTGAGCCTGCTCAATGTCTCATAACAGATTCAAAATCTGCTGAAACGGTTCTTGTAGGTAAAAGAGTGAGTAACATTTACATGCTTAATGTGTCTTGCATAACATCTAGCATGAATTGTTTGCTATCCCGAGATGATGAATCCTGGTTGTGACATAGGAGACTTGGACACATTCACATGCATCATCTAAATAGGATTGCATTTAAAGATCTTGTAATTGGTCTTCCTAAGCTTAAGTTTGAGAGGAACAAACTGTGTGGAGCATGCCAAATGGGAAGCAAACTAAAAGCTCTTTTAAACCGATTAATGTTGTTTCAACAACTAGATCACTTGGGCTGCTGCACATGGATTTATTCGATCTCTCTAGAACTATGAGCCTTTGAGGGAACTACTATGGTCTTGTTATTCTTGATGACTATTCTAGCTTCACTTGGACATTTTTCATTGCCACCAAAGATTAGACTTACCATATGTTTAAGAATTTTGCCAAAGCTGTACAGAATGAGAAAAACAACAACATAGTGTCTATCAAATCAGATCATGGCAGAGAATTCCAGAATGAGAAGTTTGACATATTCTGCAGTAAGCTGGGAATCACGCACAACTTCTCAGCACCAAGAACTCCACAGCAGAATGGAGTTGTAGAAAGGAAAAACAGATCCTTGGAGAAACTGGCCAGAACGATGTTGAACGAGACTGGACTACCCAAATACTTCTGGGCAGATGCTGTCAGCACAGCGTGCTATGTACTAAATAGTGTGCTGATCAGACCCATACTGAAGAAAACTCCATATGATCTGTTCAGAGGAAGAAAACCGAATCTGTCTCACCTAAAGGTTTTTAGCTGTAAGTGCTTTATACTTAATAATGGTAAGGACAACCTGGGTAAGTTTGATTCCAAGTCTGATGAAGGTATTTTTTCTAGGTTACTCACAACATGGTCATGCTTATTGTGTTTATAACAATAGGACTATGCTGGTAGAAGAATCTGTACATGTGAATTTTGATGAAACTAACCAAGTTATGCAGGAAAGATTTAAGAAATGTGCAGATGATGAAATTCCAATTATTCAACAAGCTGGAACTGAACTGGAAAATAAGACTGAAGAAACCAGTGTGCTACTAGAAATTCAGTCAATAGAACCAGAAGATCAATCTGCTAAATAAGGAGGTGTTACTGACAAAATCCGTTCAGAACTGCCTAAGGAGTGGAGAGTGCCTAGGAATTTGTCATTGGATAATGTAATTGGCCAGGTGCAGAAAGGAGTTTCAACCAGAAGTGCACTGAATCAATTCTGTGAACATATGGCTTTTGTTTCACAATCTGAACCAAAGACTGTAGCTGGCATACTGGAAGACAGCAGTTGGATAACTGCTATGCACGAAGAACTGAACCAATGTGCTAGGAATGAGGTCTGGACACTTGTTCCAAAAACCAGTGGGATGAATGTCATTGGCACCAAGTGGGTGTTCAAGAACAACTTAGATGAACATGGTGTTATCGTGAGAAACAAAGCTAGATTGGTTACAAAGGGTTACAATCAGGAAGAAGGTATTGATTATGGAGAAACCTATGCACCAGTGGCAAGACTTGAGGCCGTAAGCCTGCTGCTAGCCTACGCAAGCATGAACAAATTCAAATTGCACCAAATAGATGTCAAGAGTCCATTTCTTAATGGCTATATGGATGAAGAGGTGTATGTTAGTCAACCTCAGGGTTTTGAAGATCATAAGCATCCCAATCATGTCTTCAAGCTAAAGAAAGCACTGTATGGATTGAAGCAAGCACCTAGACAGTGGTATGAAAGGTTGAGCAGTTTCTTGCTATCTCATTCATATGAGAGAGGCAAAAAAAATAAGACTCTGTTTATTAAGAAAACATGTTCTGATATTATTCTAGTTCAAGTCTATGTAGATGATATTATCTTTGGATTCACTAATGAGAATCTGTGCAAGCAGTTTGTTGCAGCTATGCAGGGAGAGTTTGAAATGTCCATGATGGGCTAGCTTAACTACTTCCTTGGATTGCAAATCAAGCAACTGAATCATGGGACTTTTCTAAGTCAAACCAAGTACTGCAAGGAGTTGCTGAAAAAGTTTAACATGGAGAGCTGTAAAGAAAGTGTAACACCTATGGCAACTAACTGTTATTTGGATTCAGATGATAAAGGAGCTAGTGTGAATCAGACTAAATTCAGAGGATTAATTGGTTCACTGCTCTATCTTACTGCCAGTCGACCAGATATCATGTTCAGTGTGTGTCTCTAGATTTCAATGCAATCCTATGGAGTCGCACTTCACTACAGCAAAGAGAATTCTCAAATACCTACAGAGAACTACAACTGTCAGACTGTGGTATCCTGCTGATGTATCTCTCAATTTAGTAGGATATTCTGATTCTGATTTTACAAGTTGCAAAATAGACAGGAAAAGCACTAGTGGGACATGTCACTTGTTGGGATCAAGTTTAGTTTCATGGCACAACAAGAAACAAGCGTGTGTGGCATTGTCAACTGCTGAAGCTGAATACATTGCAGCTGGAAGTTGTTGTGCATAAACCTTATGGATGAAACAACAGTTACGTGATTTTGGCCTTAACTTGTCTAAAATTCCATTACTATGTGATAACACCAATGCCATTAATCTTACAAAGAATCCAGTTCAACATTCCAGGACCAAACATATTGAAATTCGCTATCATTTCATTAGAGACCATGTCACTGATGGAGATTGTGAAATTCAGTTTGTTAGTACTGAGAATCAACTTGCTGATCTGTTTACAAAACCCTTGAGCAAAGAAAGATTTAATTTTTTGAGGAATGAACTGGTTATACTGGATATCAAACATGTACTGTGAATCATTAATATCATATGTACTATTAGCAACTTGTTTTTTCTTCTTTTCTTCATGGCACTTCACAGTTCACTGCACCAGATTCAATTTTGTAATATTTTTTTTGGATAAATCATAACTGATTTAAATGGAAATGCTGAATGCATGTGAAACTGGACGAGAGTTGAAATCCAACTAGAATAGGGTTGTGTAACTGAATAAGTTAGATTGGAACCAAGACCATTGCAAAACAGTGAGGTGTTGACCGAATAAGACAAAATTGACCAAGGTGACGCTCAACATGTGAAGAGAGAGAGTTTCCAAAACTCCACGTGGCACCGAAGTATTGGCAGTTGACAAGCAAAAGCTGTTTTTGAGGGAATCTCTGCAAAGCTAAGTTTCCCAGTCAATCTAATAGCTTGTAGTATCTCATTCTGTTGGGATTTGATATTGTGCAGTGTACTGTCAATCTGTGCTCTAGGGTGTAGTGCATTAATCTGTGTTTATATTGCTAGCTGAACATCCATACACTCACACACAACTTCATGAATACTACTTGTTCTGTGTGGGAATCCATTATGTTTCAAATCAGTGCATTCTCAATGGCTTCATCATCCAACTTGAAGAAGAGAACGAAGTTGGCTGTAGTTAAGAATGCTGGTTCAGATGAACCAAATGAGAGTGACTATCTTGAAAGGTGGTTTTGCAGAAACCAGGAAAGCATAAACGACTACTACAAGCTCTACAGCAGGAAGATAATCATTTCTCCAAAGATGTTAAGCCTAGACTGGCTTAAAGAAGAAAAACTGGTTGAAGTAAGAAGTATGCTGAAATTTCAGAAGCTGGAACAATTCCTGAACCTGATTGGAAATACTTATCCAGATCTGGTTAAGGTGTTTCTAACAAACATGTGGTATGATGATGAGTGCGTATACTCACAGGTGAAAGGAATCGACTTTGTTATCAATGAGAAAGTCTGGATGAATGTCACAGGATTGAATAATGAAGGAGTTGTTGTAACCAGAGGAAATTCTACTGATCTGGGAGGTTTCAACAAGGTGCAGTTTTACAAATCTTGCCTTAGAGATCAGTCCTCTGTGTCTAGAACTTACAATGTTGGTGGTTTAGCAGCAATACCCAGAATTCTGGCCTACATTGTCATTGGATACTCACACCCAGAGGCTTCAATCATGCTACCTTGACTGAGGAAGACTTGATTCTTATGTACTACATCACGTCCAAAATCAGAGTCAACTGGATTCAAGTTATCCGTGATTACTTGTTCAAAGTGGGCAAGAAATTAGAGTATTGCATCCCCTATGTGACAATGTTATCAAAGTTTATTGATTACTTTGGGATTGATGTTGAGGACGAGATTGTTGAGAAAGTCAAGGCAGTGAATCAGATCTCCACAGCAAATTTAATCAAGATCGGGCTGGTGAAACTGAAAAACAAGAAATGGGTATATAAAGCTGATGAAGGAACAGTTGATGATGATAATGAGGAAGAATCAACTTAAGAAGAGTCTGAAGAATCTGACGATGAAGCTGATGGAGCTGATGAAGCTAATATGGAACATGATCAAGCTGGAATGGTGACTGAAACACCTACTACTACTGCTGGATAAGATTATTTTGCTAGATTTGAACAAAGGATGTTCAACCAGCTGAACAACATGCAGGATCAACACCGTGTGCATCATGAGTGCTGCCAGACACACTTCCAACTGATTAACACCCAAGTTGATGATATTTAGTCCAAGATTGGGACTTTATTCTTCCCACTAGACGAGTAGACCATGCACTACATAACTAAGTGGTTGTCTCTCTCCATTTGTTGAAGACAATGAGGGAGAAGTTTAGTGTGTTGGTTGTTCTGGCTATGTGTTGGGGAGAAGTTTAGATTGTGTGTTGTTTTGTGTTTGGCTGTTTTGTGTGCTATTATGCTTGTGTTATGTTTAGTATGCTAGTTTGCTGTTCGTACTTTTGCTGATGTTGTAACTGTTGGTGTATCTAGCATCATGGAATTGCTCTAGGACTAGTTATGTTTACTCAGTGTATTTTTTATTTGGCTGATTAAGTCACTCATATTCTACTGCCCGAAATGTAACACTGTTTTATATGAATGAAATTTGGTAGTACTATGTTTATGCTAATTCTAGTTTCTTTTCATTCTTTAAAACTGTGATCGAGGCAATAGATTATGGAGGAGTTGCTGGATTATGGGGGAGCAATTGCATAAATGCAGAATTGTTGATCAAAACTGGTTTGAGCATGAGAATGCATGAAATCTATTTGATTACAGTTTGATCAATTTACTAGAAACTGTTCACTGAACTTGTTCTTATTACCGATTGCTAATCTACTGCTATTGAGTTCAGTTGTTACAGGTTTGAACTAGACAACTCAACACTCCATTGTTTGTCTTCATCAAATTGGGGGAGATTGTTAGCACCAATGGGCTACTATGATGATTTGATGAAGCCCACCAAGTGAAGAAGTTCAAGACCTTCCTAGCATATGTGGAATGAATGAAGATTTCATGAAGATTAAAGAACTTGGTCTAGAACTAAGGAGTGTGTGTTGTGGGGTAAGTTTGATGTCTAATCAGTAATGCATGCAATCTTAATCAAAGATAAGCTCCACAAGTATTTTCTTAATTAACAAAAGCTTTGAGAAATCATTAAAATCAAAACTTTCGTTTTGAATAACTATTTTAACTAACTGGAGAAAAACAATCGACTATTTGAAAAGACAATCGACTGAATTTTAAATGACAGTTGTCTATAAATAGTTGGCGTGAAATTTTGAAAGACACGAAAAATCATTCTAAACATTTTCTGAGCAAGAACATTTGAGATTTCAAAGAGAGGAAAAGCGCCTTTGAGTCTAGTGATCAAGATCAATCAACGTTTTTCAACAAGAACTGTTTTCTTGAACTGCAACTGGAGCTTTGATTTGACTGAGACAGTTTCTTCACTGATTTGATCATCAGACTAAGCCTTCTATACTCTTTCTTTATTAATTTTGTAAACCTTTGCATAGAAGTGCTTGTATTGCTGTGACTGTGTTCTTCATCTGTATTTAAAATTACTATTGCGTTCTAAATTACTAGGGTGTAATTTGTGGTACAGTGGGATTGTACAGGTGGTTCGCCTACTGCGAGGTGCAGTGTAAGGCGGTTATGGGTTATACAATGGGTTCTGTATAACTGTGACTTGCTGTGGGTTTCAGCAAGGGAGTTCTTGAAACACACAGTGGGTTTCTATGTGGTTTCTTATTTTGCTGTGGGTTCAGCAGTGGTCTACTGCGGGTTGTAGTAAGACGTTTCTGGGATATATAGTGGACTCTGTATAACTGTGACTTGTTGTGGGTTTTGGCAAGGGTGTTCTTGAGACGCACAGTGGACTCTGTGTGGTTTCTTGGTCTGTTGTAGGTTCAACAGTGGTTGCTGCGAGTGCAGTGTTGTCTTGCAGTGGGCAAGTGTTGTAAACTTGATCAGTTGATCATTTGTTTTAGTGAAATCCTTACTGTGTGTGAGGGACTAGACGTAGCCCATTTGGTGGGTGAACCAGTATAAAAATCTTTGTGTTCTTGAGTCTTCTTTCTCCTTCTTGATCACTGATTTAATTAACTAGTTCATTGTATAAACTGTTTTCAGAATCTATAATTGAACTATAATTGATATAAGACTTAAACATTTTTTCTAATAATTGGTTCTTTAATAAAAAGAATTTTATTTTTGATTGATTCATAATAATTAGAATTGTTGATTGAATTGAATTTGATCAGTTCATTCTGTGTGGTTAACTTCTATTTTGTTTGTGTGTAGTAAACTAAATTGCTTCCGTACTTACATTTGAATTCTGATAAATCTATTTGGTTTGCTGCATTGTACTGTGACTAGTTTGTGTTCTATTTACTGATTCATTCTACTGCTCTGCTCAGTAAAGTCAATAAAGATCCAGTTTATCAAACTGACTTTCATTTTCTGAAAAGATAAAATAGTTTTGAAAAAGATTTTGAAATCCAATTCACCCCCCTTGTATTTCAGCCAACACAATTTCTAACACTCTCGTCTCAGTACAAGGTCAATTCAAAATGGAGAACAACAACATCTCATCTCAGTATAAGGTCAGTTTAAAAATTTATGACCCTCTCGTCTTAGTACAAGGTCAATTCAAAATGAAAGTTTGTAATCCTCTCGTCTCAATACAAGGTCTCGGCCTCTATCAATACACTTATTTTATTTTCAAACTAAACGAAATTAGTATTTTTGTCCTTAATTATGTTTTACTCACATAACCTGAACTTCTTGAAAGTTCAAATTATTTGATAAAATTTTAGTAAGTAGGGGCAGTTGTCAATACCAAATTTCGTAAAGAGAAGATGAAAAGTAAAGAAAAATGTGTTATTTACTTTTTATCATGTTTTGTAATTTAAGATCAAATAATATAAAAAAAGAGTTTTGGGTTCATTTAATTTTATGAATAAAGAAAAGAAAAAAGAAAAAAACAATAAAGTAAAATAAAAAAAGAAAGGAAAATTAATAATAAATAAAATAGGAAAATAAAATAAATAGTAATGAATAAAATTAAAAATGGAAAGTATAGTAAAATAAAACAATAATAAAAAGAAGTGTTGGGTCTGTTTTAAAATAAACTACAAAAATAAAAAAAAAAGAATAAAAAAATATGAAGGAAGCCCAACCCATTAAGAGATTCAGTCACAAAATAAATTTCTTTGAATAAAGCCCAAATTAATAAGGGTTCGTTTGAAAAATATAAAGAAAATCAGATTGTTGAAGCCTAGTCTATTAAAAGTGTGTTAAAAAAGAAAAAATAAAATTTTTATTTTCACCCCTCCTTATTAAAGTGCTGCCACGTCACACTCTACTGAATAATCTGACTACCTTTTCAGTCACCATTTTTTGTATGGAAAATTAATTTAAAATTAAAAATAATTAATTAATTAATAAAGGATTTGAATGGATTTGGCCGATGAAATGTGACTTTAATTGGATATTATTCTGCTTAATTGTAAATAATGGTAATAATGGGTGGTTATTTTGATTAGCTGCAAATAATCCTGATTGATTGAGATTTATTCTTTAGTTCTCAATTAAGCACATAAATGAAATTATTTGACAGATTAATTAAACGATCTGAAGAAATTCTATAAATAAACACCCCAAATAGGAAGTAGGACACAATTTTTATTATCTACACATTCCAAATATACAATTTACAAAGAAGTAGATTGTGAGGAATAGTCTCAATTACATAAGAAAGTTTACAAAAAGAGTAAACAAGGAGCTTCATAGTGTAAGTTCTACTAATTTATTCTTTAAGTAATTGTGTAGTCTTTTGAAGTTGTTGATGTAACACCCTGACAATTATTTCATTATTTATTATTTATTTATAAATTATGAGTAAATTGTTTTTTCTTTTAAATAAACCTTTCATAGAGAAAAGAGAAGGAAGGAGAGATAAAAGAGAGAAGAAAGAGAGAGAAAAGTGTTGAAAATAGAATGACCAATGTTCAAGAGGGGGGGTGAATTGAACTATTAAAAACTTTTTGAAAACCGAGAAGTTTGAATGAGTTTTCTTGTCAAACTATGATTGTAGTGTAAGATGTATACAAAACAACAGATTCAAGCAGATTTCAGCAAACTGTAATTTTAATACTGCAATAGTAAAACAGAAGTAGTATCCACTAATTCTTTTTAATCAGACATAAATTTTGCTAACGACAAGATTCCCTAAAACCAAATTGACACAATCATCCAATGATTAGACAAAGCAGCAAACTAATAAAAATCAACAAGCAACTCAGATTATACAATGATCAATCAGCAAATACAATGTTACAACAGTAATAAACCTATTCAGAATTTTCTACAGTTAATGCAGTATTTCAACAGAGCAAATTTTTCAAATATATTTCAAGTTACTGAATTTTGATCACTGATTCAATTTATCAGTATTAAAAACAAGTTTCAATCTAAAGAATTATCAGAATTAGGAAAAACCAATTTTATGATATTATACAACTGTGATCCAAGTTAATTTCAATTTACAGATCAAGAATGAATTCAATATGCTCAAAGAATCACAAGACAATATTATTGATAATCCAAGTTTGACAATCTTCAGTAAGATACAGAATTGTTAATCCTTTAAGATGAATATCAGCCAATTAAAGAAACAACCAGAATGTCAATATTTCAGTTTGTCCATAATTTCAATAGATTGTTCTTTAGATTTAACAGATTGTTCTTTAGATTTATCAGATTGTTCTTAGTGGCAGAATACAAATTTACACAACTGCAGAACGAAAATTAAGAGTGTAAGGGAGGAGAGAACTACAAAGATGTTTTTATCATGGTTCACCCAACCACTTGGGCTACGTCCAGTCCTTTGCAACCACTTGTAAAGATTTCCACTAATTCAATTACAGTTTACGAAAAAATCACACCAGAACCAATCTTGAACCTACAAGATTGCCTGCTACCCCCTTGTGCAGTTCCCCACCACACAAGATGCACACACACGGTGCAATCACAATACACTACTGCAGATTTGAATGCAACACAACAATACAGCAATTGAATTACAAATTTCCTAATTCCAATACCTAATCTCCCTATTAAGCAAACCTAATTGAGAAACAACTCAACACACAATACAATTCAAGAATTCACAAACACAACAATCGATTACAATCAAAAACACCAAGGAAGAATACTTATCTTTCCCAAATGAAGCTGCCAAGCACAATCTGCCAAAGTCACGCCATGCTCTTATTCAAGTGTAGAAAATCTTGAAACTTCTTTGAAAATTCGATTGAAAAGAATTCCTCTTCTCTGTGTATTTTCTCTCAATGAAAGGTTTTTCTTTTTTTTTTCAAATCTTTGAAGAACTGTACACTCGTAAACCTAATTTTCTCTCTTCGTTTATTTTAGAAAACACGCGCTACTGGGTTTTAAAAAAATGCGCCAGCCCAAATCTGTTAAGAAATTTTAACAAGTTGATTTTGAAATATAACTTGTTGAATTTTTACTCTGCAGCACACTTAAAGAAAAAATTAAACACTATTAAAAATGCCTTTTTTCATTTAAACTTGATTAAGAGCAATGTGATTGATTGACACAACAAGATGCATGATACTATAAACCTAAAATTAAACCTACCCAAACCTAGATTATTAAGCCACCAAACGTGACGGAGAGAAAGAGAAAGAGAAAGAAAGAAAGAGAGAGAAAGAGAAAGAGAAAGAAAGAAAGAGAGAGAAAGAAAACGTGAGAGAGAGAGAAAGGAGATTCAAAGCAAGAGAAATAAGTATTTATAGCTCTATTCCTAGTATGTGTTTCTCCATTTAAAGGTGAGGGGGGAATGGGGTTAAGCTTTATTTATGTTAATCTTAATAAGCTT
>Ga0209489_106719_pt1 | contig 18137 bp, 14 predicted proteins | sample SiratrowhiteBW_FD_187527 | JGI IMG/M metagenome (GOLD analysis project Ga0209489, IMG submission 187527) | Root nodule microbial communities of legume samples collected from California, USA - Siratro white BW (SPAdes) (version 2) | ecosystem: Host-associated > Plants > Roots > Nodule | place...
TAAAAAAGAAAGCATTGACAGATACTATATATATATATATATATATATATATATATATATATAATCCAATAACATTTATAGAAACCTTTTGTAATTTCACGTCCAATACCTGAACTTAAGTCTTTTTGTTTGCCCCAAAGATTGTTCCAGAACATATCTGCGTTATCTGAACCTTTCTCCTTCATCATTCTCAATTTCGCTTGTTCCTGCAAAACACACATCAATGTTTAGTTGTTCACAAAACATGCTTTATGCCGTGAAACTAGCAAAGAGTGACAATTTTTTCTACCCCAGAAAGAGACATTGATGGTGTGAAATACTTTGGTCAAATGAAGATTCGCATTAGTTAGAAATACCCCTCGTTAATGTAAAATAAGTAATTGAGAAATCCCTCTAAACCTATGAACTAAGAATTTTCTAAAAAGGTTCTGCATATTATTCAGTAAATATTGTGTCATATAAACTGCATGATCCTCCTATTTTTCTTAGAAGAATGAGCATCCTAGATTTGAAACTTTCTGTCACTAAGTGGGAAAATGGATTGAAATATAAACATTATACTCCTTGATATCAAATCCAACTCAAGTCTTTTCAGAAAATTATGTTCAGAATAATTGATTTACATGCATGATTGGAATAAATAGCTACCGTGAATCCATTAAAGTAAGGACCAATGAGAAATAAACTTTTTAGCAGGAATATCCTGGGCAGGCTTTGAGCTTGGTAATATCAAGAGTGAACTACCCTTTTGGTCAGAAAGATTGGATTGAGTTCAGTTTGGTTTCTCGATAACTGGGGACATATCAATGATAAATTCCATATAAATAACAGCATGCAAATAAGTGATTTCCCAATATATTATGAAAAGAAGAAAGTGAATGAGAATGAGTTGTTACCAAAACTTTTGCCTGCCTCTTTTCCCATCGCGAACTTGCCTGTCATTGAGTTTGGTTGAATTGTGTTAGAGGAAACAAAACGCAAATAATACATTACATATATGCTACAAAACTATAATCCTAAGCATACTGATTAAAAGATTTTCAATGATGATAGTGCTACCATGAAATATTATGAAAAAAAAAAAAAAAAAGCTTTCTTTACAATGTTTTCAAGACTTTTCACGATTAAGTCTCAGCCATGATGTGGGGCATGCAATTCAACCTTATTTCAAACCAAGATAGCCTAATTTAGCTAAAAACTTGGAAGAAAATCTCTGAACATTTAAACAACCCAGTAGTCTGAGTTATTCTTACCATTCTAAAAACATCAGTTGATGCTGATCCCATTCCTGAAAGCATCAAGGCAACCTGCTCATATTATTCTGATCAGTAGATGTATTAATGGTACACAAAAGCTTAACTAGAACATGAGAATTTTTTGCTAATCCTGAGTCCTTTGGATTTGGTGATGTGATTATAATGTCTACCATTTTGTAGAAAAAGAGGCACCTTATTTTAGCCCATTGGTTATCTAAAAGATTGAAACTTCAGTTTACAAAAGGAGCATGATCATTACTATGAGAGACAATCTGCATACTTTTTAAAAAAAATTCATATTAGTTAAATTGAGGCTTACGAAAATTGATCAGAAACAATCAAGAAATATTAAGGTTTCAAAACTTATAACCATATGCTGCTTGGTTAAAACTGTTTCTGATATATATCAGTAGCCATCTAACAGAAAAAAAATAAGAAGTGACCGCAATATATTAAGAATAGAGATTACAAGGACAAAAGGATCCAGAAGTAGACTTTGTAAATTTGCTCTTACATTGACTCTTTCTACACGGCGCATTTCGTCTTCAAGCAATGATAATTGTGCAGCTGATGTCCAATGAATGCAGTCAACAGGGCTAAAATACAAAAGTTATTGTTAAATCATTTTCTGAAATCTCCATTAGCCTAGTAAGTTCACAAACAGTGCTTTTTTCATACCAATGGTCTGAAAACTCAAGTGCCCCATGGCAACAAAGGAGATTTAAAAATATATATTGCATTGAAGAAAGAAGGCATATTTCCAACATTTTAAATCATGGTTACAGTTCTGTGGCAATTCTTGATATTGCAAGAAATTACAGTTATGAAGAAATTTCAGATAAATGTGGCTGATACAACAATAATTGCAGCTGCATTATGGTCACAAAGATGTAAACAACATTGACATTCTAGCTATAATTGTGATCATGAACCATTATTAAAACCTTGCTTATTCTTATATTAATCTATGATATACTAACACACCTAGGAAAGGAGTGAGTGATAGTTCACTGTTATATTCTATCCACAAGCGTTTTTACTTTTCTTTTTAGTTCTAGATATTTGATTCCCATCTCATATACCTCTCAGCATTCTAAATGTCAAAGGCTTAAAAAATGGTAGATCATGACCCTCAACTCTAGCACAGAGACTGATAAAAAAACATAACCTGAAGCATGCTGATCCTGGAGGGTTGAGCATTTGGAATTAAATCATTTGAGTTAACACTTAGCAGATTTGTGACATTTTTATGTATCAGGCAAACGGTATATGAATAACTAGAAAAATGATAGTAACATATTCTTTTGAACAAACTCTATTACTAGTTGAAATTAATTGAAAATTGCAAATTTTAGTCCTTCCCATTTTATAGTTTTTGATAAATCTTAATCAATAGTAAAGTGTGTGCCTTGCTAGCACTCCTCTAATCAGTAAAACACTATGATAATTAACAACCAATATGCTTTTCTAGTGCAGCCAGCCATACACCCCCCAGTAATGTGGGGCAAATACCCAAGAACAAATTAATCTTAGTAATCAAATGGATAAGGAATTTTACAAAACAAACCATAAAAAAATAGACAAGGAATACAGAAAAGCTGCAAAGTAAAGTTTAATTGAAGAGCAAACAATATTAAAGAGCAGAAGCTGGTCTAAATAACATCTAATGTGTTTAAAATTAATCATGTTAATGGAAACTATGGACACAGAAGTGGGTGATTGGAATGATGCTTATAGATATACCAACTATCAATAGCCTGCTGAACTAATTCAGAATCCCCGCATTGGCTGTACACTCTGGCTCTTCCAAATTCTTCCTCTATTCCAAAAACATCACAGGCAACATTGGCACAATTTTTGCAGCCTGTCAAGGATTTGAATTACAATTACATAACATGCCGTGGAATTGTTCTAGTTGAGGATCTAACAAAGACAATGAAGCAACATCTAGGCCTATCAAGACATGAAGCATTTCAATTAAACACACATCATTGCTAATTTTAGAAGTCAATATTGTCTCTTTAGCTTTACCAACTCCTGGTAGATTCAAAACAGTTTTTCTTAAAAGGAAGTGTTGCATGGTGACAAAATATGGTGAAAGGTGGCACAAGAGTGTTTAATATGTTTTAAATTTTATCTTAAAATCAATTACCATTAAGCTGCACTCTAAGAATCCACAAATGTCTCCCAAACTAAGTAAGTCTATCAGAGTAGATAATTATTAAGATGAGTTATAGTTCTGATACTATATCAAATTTCATCTTAAAAACAATTGACATTAAGCAAAATTACACTCCAACAATTAAGGTATGCACAACAATATGAACATATAAGATAACAGTATAGTTTCTAGAATGAGAAACTGTACCTATGCAGCTGAATTCATCGACAAAAACATGATCCTTTGGACTAGATTCATCCAAAAAAGGGTTAATGGAAGTCAAAGAATAGCCATGAATTTCATCATAAATCATGCGCTGAATAGGATCACTGAGCACCTGCACTGCAATAATCAGTTTACTATATACATATACAAACAAATTGAATAAAATTTTCACAGGATTTAAACTTTCCAATATTCAAACAAAACCCACCCCATAAACTTCATTGATGAACGTGCAGAAATTGGTTGTCTCAGGATCATTGCCACTCAAGTCTGGATGGCAAGCTTTCATGCAATTGTAGTAGGCCTTCTTGATCTGTGCTGGAGTGGCATCTGGAAGCTGGTGAAATGGAACAATCAATCAGTTGAGTCTAAATTTTTCACTTATTCAACTAATAAGAAATCATTTTAGATATGAGTATCAATAAATTATAAAGAATTTTAGATATGACTTTGAAAGTAAAACTCATACAACTTTATTATTTTCAATTGTCAGATGGTATAGCATTTCCTATTTGGTTTTATTAGTTTGTGAAATGAAAAAGACCCACCTCAAATAAATTAAGCTATCCCTATTGAAAATCAATCAAAAACTGAGTGAAATAACTTCTCAAGTTATATAAAACTCATAAAAAGAATATTTTTATTCATTTCACAGGACTTCCATTTATCATTGGATGAATATTACAGGCCTGACAGTGTAATTAATGATTGCCATCCAATCATATCTTACTTCTGATGGTATGAAATAATATATATAAATCAAAATCTTTACCATATTTACCCCGTATGAATATTTTTAGCAGAATGAAACAGAGGAAAGATCAAAGTGTGATACATTACCAGACCCAGAACTGCATAATAGTCATCTGCAACAGTCTCACTTGTTGAAAACGATTTTTCCTCAGCAGCAACTCTAACCCTGCCACACCCTCTTCGTTTGCCATTGTGTGTCACAAAGTTCGTGGGGTTTGCAGTCTTTGGCAGCATCCTCCATGAGCTTGTGGAACAAAAATTCGGTGATGGGTTATGCAGTTTGAGAGGTTCTGTGTACACTGGAGACAGTAACTTGGCCATTCAAAAGAACAAGAACAGAAACTTGTCTAGATGAAACTTGAATTGAAACGAGAAATGAAATGACATAAAAAGAAAAATTAAATTAATAAATTGTCGATATTTTTTTTGTTGATAATTGGAGATTGTAAGTTCTAATTTCTAAGGAGGAAGAAATTTGGGTTGAGAATATCAGAGGGTGTGTTGCTGACGTGGCAGTGTGACAACCAATGACATCCACAGAATCTGGAGGAACCTAAAATGAATCTAGGAGAGTTAGAAAACGAGTCAAAGTGGGTTTTACGTGAGAATGGCACGTGTCATCTTGGGCACACATGTGGCATCGTGTTGCCATTGTTGTGTTCCACATGCTTAGAGCAAAAAAGATGGATGCCGTGGATATTTTTAATTTTAATTTGTTTTAGGACTTTATATGCTTAATTAGCATATTTTACGTTTTAAAATAATTTGAAATTATGCTTTTATCTGAATTGAATTTTTCAAATTTTAAATATTTTGTATTTTTTCCTCTCAAATTGTGCGCCTTATATAACTTTTTTTTTTTTATTAATTTTATACTTTTTATCTTTTACCTTGTGATTTTACATTACAAAAATAACAATAAAGTAGAAAACACTTAAAATAAAAAAACATACCTAAAACGAAAAGAATGAAGAAAAACGATGAAACATTGCCATTATTTATTTTGATAAAAGTTAAATAATATTATTTAATCAATAAGATTTATTAGCATGGTAATTTATGTTGTTAAAACAGTTTATCACAACAATGTTAAAGAAAAGGGAAAACTAAACACATTAAAAACCCTAAACGGCCACAACTTAAAGAAAAGGGGAAAACTAAACACATTAAAATCCTAAACGGCTACAATAGTGATTTGCGGAAATCAGAGATCTTTGGAGGGGGTGTGTTGAACATACAAAGATGAACGTGATTTGTTGGAGGCTGTTTTTTCCATTTCTCCTTCACAGTCTAAATCACTCACCTTCCATCTTTTATAAATAGGGGATCTTCCTACTCCGAAAACACACCAACACAACACCTCCTCTCATCTTCTTTCTTCTCTTTACTCTCTCTTTTCTTCTCTAAAAAATATTATAGGTTATTTTAGCTCAAAAGAGTTTGCTTGCTAGTTCCGAGATCCTTAGTTTTTAACTGAGAAGTTCCTACTATATCATGGGGGACTTGCACAATTTATCGCGGATAAGTTCTTAAGGACAACGATTATTCACGTCTCCGAAAGTTTGTTTTAGTGTGTTTTCAGTCGTATTTTACAACAATCTTAAGAACTTATGGCTGATGATATGGAAAACAACAACAACACTGCATCGGAGATGTCAAACGATGCTTCCAGAACGTCAACCATCTTTGCGAAACCATTTCTGCATGTTTTTTGCAAAATCGAATACCTCATAAGAAAACTAGCAAAACACCCTATGAGTTTGTGAAAGGTTTTCAACCTAATCTTAAATATTAAGAGTGTGGGGTTGTTTAGCTAAAGTGATGCTACCTGGTCCTAAGAAAAGGAAAATAGGTTCTAAAACTTCTGATTGCTTGTTTTTAGGCTATGCTGAACATAGTGCTGCCTATAAGTTTCTTGTTCTTAATAGTGAAATAATTGATCGTAATACTATAGTAGAAACTAAAATTGTTGAGTTTTTTGAACATATCTTTCCCTTAAAGGCTACTGGTACTTCTGAACAACATATACACACTGTTAGTGATACAATGTGTGAGGATTTAAGGAGAAGTAAAAGACAGAGAAAGGAAACTTCCTATGGAGATGATTTTTATACTTATCTAGTTGGAAATGAACCATTAAGTTTTTCAGAATCTATTAGTGCTCCTGATGTAAAACATTGGGACAAGGCCATTAGGACTGAAATTGATTCAGTTAAGAAAAATAACACTTGGACTGTAGTAGATTTTCCTAAAGGAGCAAAACCCATTGGTTGTAAGTAGATCTTCAAGAAAAAGTATCATCCTGATGGATCGATAGAAAAGTATAAGGCAAGATTAGTAGCAAAAGGGTTTTCTCAAAAACCCAACATAAATTATTTTGATACTTTTGCTCTAGTTACCAGGATTTCTTCTATTCAAGTGTTGCTAGATCTAACATCTATCCACAAGTTAGTTATTCATCAAATGGATGTTAAGACAACCTTTTTGAATGGTGAACTAGAGGAAGAAATCTATATGACTCAACCTGAAGGGTGTGTAGCTCCTGACCAAGAAGAAAAGGTATGCAAACTTTTAAAATCTTTGTATGGGCTTAAACAAGCGCCAAAAACAATTGTATGAAAAACTTGATAATGTTTTACTATATGATGATTTTTCTACTAATGATGTTGATAAATATGTGTACACTAAATCTGAAAATAGAGAATGTGCCATTATATGTTTATATGTGGATGACATGCTTATTTTTGGTACATGCATTGATATAGTTTCTAAAACAAAATTGTTTCTTGAATCTAAGTTTGAAATGAAAGACATGGGTGAAGCAAGTGTGATTCTAGGAGTTAAAGTCATAAGGAAGGGAGATAGTATATTACTATCTCAAGAGCAATATACTGAGAAACTTCTTAGAAAGTTTGGTTATTATGATTTTAAATCAGTAAGCACCTCTTATGATGCTAACTCCAAGTTAATAAAAAATAAAGGAGAATCTATTTCTCAATCTTAGTATGCCCAGATAATTGGGAGCTTATTGCATTTAACAAGCTTTTCTAGACCAGACATTGCTTACGCAGTAAGTAGACTGAGCAGGTATACTCAATGTCCTAGTTAGGATCATTACGATGCACTTGCAAGACTTATGAGATATTTAAAAGGTACAATGGACTATGCCATTAAATATAGTGGATTTCTCGTTGATTCAGATGAGACAAAATCTACTAGTGGTTATGTATTTACACTTGGTGGTGGTGCAGTTACATTGAGATCAGCCAAACAAACCATTATTGCTAGATCAACAATGGAACCAAAGTTTGTTTCTCTTGAAATGGCTGAAAGTGAAGTTGAGTGGTTGAAAAACTTCTTAGCAAACATTCCATTAAGAATGAAGCCAACCCCATCTATATCAATACATTGTGATTGCCAATCGGCAATAGCTATAAATAAAAACAAAACTTACAATGAAAATAATAGACTTATACAATTGAGACATAATTTGGTAAAGCAGCTGCTAAAGAGGGGAAAAATTTCCATTTATTATGTTAAGTTAGAACGGAATTTGGCCGATCCTCTGACAAAACCTCTACGGAGGAACATGATTTTTGAGACATTGAGGGGAATGGGATTCAAACAAACAAGTGAAGGAAATCCAACCTTTGTGATTGGAGATCCCATGAATAAGGTTCATATGGGTAAGAACAAGTCACTTGTTAGTTCTGCTAGCACAAAATTAATTTAAAATCAATTTGTCCATTCCTATAGTGTGTGAAAGTGCTAGATACTGCATTATTGAGAAGGTAAACTTTGTCGTTAAAATTCCATGTGATGTAAGAATTTTAGCTTACAACAAAGTTTTTAATGATTTTCATATCCCTTACGGGTGGTGTATGATTTGCAGCATATACTTGATGAAATCAGCTATATGAGTGTCAAGTGGGGCCGCTTGCATGAGATCTTGGCAAGATATCTAAATCACGCGCATGGCTATTAGGCGCAACACAACGATAACAACAAGAATTGTAGGGGTGTATTGTGATTGATAAACCACTAACACATACTAAGTGTCTTGGTTCATATAGCTTGCTATACCAACTACACTTAGGACTTGTTCATATAGCTTGCTATACCAGCTCTGATGCATTACATCTTATAAGACCCAGGATTTATTTTATTTCTTAATTCTTTAAACATTTTGCAATATGTGGGGGATTGTTGTGAAAACAGAGTATCGCAACAATGTTAAAGAAATGGGGAAAACTAAACATGTTAAAACCCTAAATGGCCACAACAGTGATTTGCAGAGAACCTTGTGGAAGGTGCATTCATTTGCAGAGATCCTTGCAGGAGGTGCGTTGAACATACGAAGAAGAACGTGGGTTGTTGGTTTCCTTTTCGAACGTTGAAGCCTATTCTGTACATATAGCCAATTTTCAAATGTTGAAGCCGTTCTTGCACGTGGATGGTGGAGGCCGTTTCTTCCACTTCTCCTTCACAGTCCAAACCACTCACCCTCCATCCTCTATACATAGGGGATCTCCTTACTCCGAAAACACACCAACACAACACCTCCTCTCCTCTTCCTTCTTCTCTTTACTTTCTCTTTTCTTCTCTAAAAAATATCCTGGATCCTGGGTTATTTTATCTGAGAAGTTCCTATTGTATCCTGGAAGAATTATGCAATTTATCACGGATAAGTTTTTAAGGACAATAATTATTTATGCCTCAGGAAATTTGTTTTATTGTGTTTTCAACCGTATTTTACAACAATTTATTGTCATAAAAATGATTTAACATATTTGTTACTTAAATATAAGTTAAATTATAACTTGCCTGGTCTCTGTCTTTTTTTTAATCAGCAATTTTGGTTATTCATTTTCAAATTAGAAGAGACATTTTCATCTATATTTTAAAAAATCTACCATTTTGGTGTAATTTTCAATATAATATATATATATTATGTACATATTCAATTAAAGTACTATAAAAAATCATTTAATTAATTAAAATGTAAGAAATAAAATAAAAAATATAGACAAAAATGAGAATTGGATCAAAATTATAAATTTCTTAACAAGGAGACCAATTATCTCTATCTAAAATGAAAAATTAAAATTGTGGACTAAAGTAACATAGAGGACCAAACTGTGTTTAAGTGTTTAAAATCTAAAAGAAGCATTACTAAACGTGAATTGAAAAGCTCTATAACAAGGATCCACTCTAATTTACATTTGCTAAGTTTGACTGAAAGATGTTCTAATTGAAAATTGGATTGGTCAACAAAGATGATTGAAAGTGAAAAATGTACTTAATGAAGTAAGGTTAAGGATGACCTGAGATTAGAAAATACATCAACCAAATTCAAGTTAAAAATAACCAAATCAAGGATTGGTTGATGGAAGCCTTAACCATCGGAGGTAAAATATAGCCTAATCAATGTAAACAAAATAAAATCTTAATTAAGACTAATTAAGTATAAATAATTTTGTAACAAGGATGAGAAAGTACAGAGCTTGAGAAAAAAATGATTAATTAAAGATTAATGATATTTTTCCTATATATTTAAATATATAATCTACTTCATTGATGTTCCAGGAAATTTTGTCACTGAGTCGCCGCAGACACTAGATTTAACTTTCAATATTTTTAATTATTGCCTTTTATTACTACTAACTAATAATATATAGATGGATGACGTCAAACAAAACGTAGAAAAATAATAATATATTTAACTGAAAGTGTGTAAATTAATTTGATTATTATAGGGTTTAAGGTTAACGAATTAATCTAATTATCTAACTAAATTAGATTAAGTTTTATTTATAATTAGATTAAATATGTGTGAACCTAAATTAATCTACTCTTATACTGATAGGTTTAGTATGAGTAACCTAACATTCAATCTAAGACTATTTGTATACTTGTTTCACAATTATTCACAACTACAGTTAGCATAATTTTAAACAAATTTAATACTCTAATGGTAGAGGTGTTTTGCTTCGTTCCACCTTTTTCATATACCATCCCATATTTTTTATATAATAGGAATTTGATTACACAAATTATATAATAGACTTAAATATAAATATTCATACATTCATTATATATTTCAAAATATACTTTTCCATATAAGGTTTAATAAAAATATCTTCATATAATCACAAAATAAAATAAAATAAATTTTTTTCATATGTTCACTGAGTAGTCACACCACCTACCAAATCCTCTACTTATGTGATCATCGCAACTTTAAAAACAAAACAAACACCACACAAAAAAAGGGTAAGTCAGAGAGTTTTTGAAAAAATATATATTTTCATAAATTAAAATTTTATCTCAACCAAATTATAACAAATCAAGCTTTCATATTTCATCTCATACATCACATTGTCATTATCACATCTTTACAATAATTCATATCATACATATACTGACTCATATCGAAGACACTAGACTATATACTTCTAGAAGACTTATGCATTAAAATCGACTCAAGGGTCTGCACTTGTCATATTCATTCCATCTATTTTGATTAGTACCTATTTCAAACCTCGGATACAGTTTGTTATGATCAATTCCTATTTCAAACCTCAGATATAGTTTCTATATGCACATGATTAACACTACAAGAAAAAAGCTATTTAGAGACCAATTTTTAGCTACCAAATGAACTGGTTGCTAATTGTGACCAAAATAGTCACCAAATTAGATTTTAGTTGCTAAATAACTACAAAATAGAAATAATGATTGAATTTAGTGATCAATTAAGTCAAGATAATTGATATCTAAGATCAACTACCAAGGTTTTAGTGACCTATGTCATTAGATTCTAAATTGGTATCTAATTAAGTTAGAGACTTAATTTAGAATCTAATGGCATAGGTCACTAAAACCTTGGGAGCTAATGTTATATACCAATTATCTTAACCTAATTGGTCACTAAATTCAATCATTACTTCTATTTTGTAGTTATTTAGCAACCAAAATTTGATTTGGTGACTATTTTGGTCACAATTAGCAACCATTTCATTTGGTAGCTAAAAATTGGTCTCTAAATAACTTTTCTCTTGTAGTGTAATCCATATGTCCTGATCAGCTCATGTTTCAAACCTCGGATATGGCCATGTGAACCTCCTTCAACTCTCACTACCTGATAATCTTCATATATATGATTCCAATGTAATAGTAGAGTCAGATCACCACTGTAGATCAAATTCCCAAACAATGCACATCCTAACAATCGCAACACGAGTGTCTCCTTTCCTGAAGATACTATGTTTCCATCACTATTCCATATCATTCACAAACATTGATACTACATTATACCATACATAAACATAAATTCAATTTAATTCAAATTCATCGAATTCATACTTAACAAAACAAGTAATTACAATATATGTTAAAAATATTCAAACTAGCTTCCCTTACTTATATAGAGTAGAGACCCTCAAAGGAGTTCCAAAAACCTAAAATCATAGGCAACATAACTCTATTCAAGAATATGATCGGACACTCTTACTCTACTCGACGCTAGGAATATAGAGGTGAACTTCGATCGTCAATCTGATAAGAAAGGAAGACAAAATTTTAGAGAGAAAACAGAGTAAAGGGAAATAACCGCTTCTAAGAGAGAGAGAGTTGGTGGTTTTTATAAAAATGAAAATTGAATAACTAATTTTCCCATTTTTATGGAATTTTCTCTTTTTTTGAAAACAAAAATATTTAGGTATAATCTTATTTATCTCTAAAGCTAAATTTTAGGTTCTACTAGTTTTTATTCTAAAGCTATTTTTTAGGGTATTACAATTTGCCTTTAACATTCAACTTTACTTTATCTCAACTCTAATATAAGAGAAACATGCTTAAACACTCTTGTGGAGACGTTTCTTCTTCTTTATATCAACCCTAACATTCTCACATTTATTGTATGTCTCCGACATTCATCTTTATTGTTTGTCTCTACCACACCGTAACCCTAATATTACACAAACAAACTTAAACATTGTTGTGATACAACTTTTTTTATATAAACCCTAACATTCTCGCCTTTGTCATTCTCCTCCATCATTTGCCTTCACCTTTCGTTGTTTTCCTTTGTGGCATTTTCCTCTTCTGTTTGTCTCTATTAATTGCCTCTACTGTTAGTATATACCACCCCTTTTACAATAAAATCCCATCTTCAACTTGTGTTTAAGGTGAAATGTTTTGCATTTTAATTTGTCGTTCTCTTAAATGAAAATATTATCTTCCTTCTTTGTCACCCTCTATCTCTTTATCATGGTCTTGCTTGTTGTTTATGGGAACACAAGCTTCCTCACAGGTAGAAAGCACACAACAACATGCTTTGCATGATTCGACTATGTTTTCTACACTTGATTGGATGTACTTGGTGGATGAGTGGTGATAGTGTTGATTTGTAATTGTTCTTTTATTTATTATTACTAATTATTTTTATGTGAAACAAAATGTTGATTATCACTAAAATGTTTTGGTAATTTGTAATAATTTGAATGCCTATACAAATGGAAAAAATTAGTTGTACTGGGTCTACATTGACATGTGAAGTATGAATGCCTTAAGTAAGTAATCACCAACAATGTTAGAGGTTTCAATATAGTTACTGATGTGATCTGAAAAATAACAAATAAAAGTACTCTTGCTTTTAATTTTTCTATGTTTAGTTTGGACTTAAAAATAGGGAAAGAATGAGTTTGTCTATTCCTCTTCCACTATTAATCCTATATAAAGACACATATTGAACTCATTTTGGCATATTTGGAATGATGAATAAATTTTTTTTGAAAAAAAATCTTGAGTGTGTCATATCTCAAGAGATGTTTCCCCTTTGCTTATCCTAGAATGACACTTCATAACTTATCTCTTGGTGGTGCATCGAGGCTCATAAAAGGAAAGTGTAGAGTTTCTCTCTTGGGGTTTCTTATCTTATGAGCTAGGTCACAAGTGTCGATTCACCATCTTATTTATCTCATGGATTTGAGTGGCGCAAGGTTCTTCCCAATTCCTAGCATTGATTCTTATCTTGTGGGCTAGGTCACAAGGGGCGAATTATCGTCTTGCTTATCTCATGAATTTGGGTGGCGCAAGGTGTTGTTCTAATTCCTAACATTATCTTTGTTTCTTGCATTTTTCTTTAATTGTTTTTGTTTTCAAGTTTTCCGCAAACTTTTGAAAATCACGTTCAACCAAGAATTCATCAAGAAAAAATCAAAGAATTCATCCAAGAGGTCTTTTTATGAAGTAGTTTGAGTGGAACGATCCTACAACCAAGTGTTTCCTCCATTACCATAAACGTTTGTAGGTTTTGTTTTGCACCTCCAGCTTGGGGATTTAGCATGAATTGGTATCAAAGCTTTGGTACACTCAACTTTTGGGTATTATTCAGGGATCAATTTAGGCATTTCATCGAACATGTCGAGGACAACTTGGACTTTTGGAGATCAGCTCAACTAAAATTCGGGACAAATTTTCTTGAAGAAGGGGAGGATGATGTGATCTAAAAAATAACAAATATATGTAATTTTATTTTTATTTTTCTATGTTTAGTTTTGAGTGGCGCAATGTTCTTCTCAATTCTTAGCATTGATTCTTATCTTGTGGGCTAGGTCACAATTGACAAATCACCATCTTACTTATCTCATGAATTTGGATGGCGCAAGGTGTTGTTCTAATTCCTAACATTATCTTTGTTTCTTACATTTTCTTTAATTGTTTTCGTTTTCGAGTTTTCCACAAACTTTTGAATATCACTTTCATCCAAGAATTCATCCAAGAGCTTTTCTATGAAGTTTGAGTGGAACAATCCTACAACGCAAGCCTTTCCTCCATTACGATAGACATTTTCAAGTTCCGTTTTGCACCTCTGTCTTAGGGGTTCCGCATAAGTTAGAGTCATTTGAATCATGTCAAGGACTCAAGGAAAAATCTACAAATGTTGTTTCAAAGGTTTAGGTTCATTACAATAGGGTAGATGACAATACAATCTGTGAATAATGTGACAAGTCATATAACGCTAATAGTAAAAAGGATAAAACTACTAACTTGATTAAACATTCAAATGGTTGTTATATGGACCCTAATGAGGATGTTGATGAAAAATAAAAAACATAAATTTGAAACTTGTTGAATTCAACCAAAAGAAAACTTTAGTTGCACTTGTTAGGTTTAAATAATTGATGATTTTTTTTAGATTTATTGAAAAGAAGGGTTTAATAAGCTTATACAAGAAGCTCAATCATATTTTAAAATTCTCTCTCATGTGATCATGGTTAGATATTGCACATTTGTATTTAATGACGAAAAGATGAAGTTAAAATCTTTGTTATTTGAAAATAAATAATATTTACATAATATTGTTACTTTCATTTAAAATGTAAATTATATTTATTTTATATTGATGTTTATTTTGTGATTATAACTTGTTAGTTTGTATAAACTATATTATGGACAAACTATGTTATTGACAAACTGTCTTATCTTTTTATTTTCATATCTTAAATTAATTATTTGAGTTATTGACTGAGAAACATTTTATTAATTTTTGTGAACATTATATTATTTTTTAACTAGATTGATACATATAAATTATAACTTTGAACAAGAAAAAATATTTTTTCTTTTAAATTTTGACCTAAGTGACCCAACCCAATCTAACATGTTCAATAATGCACCGAGTAGAATTAAATTTAACATAAAAGATTTAAAAATCCAATCAAACTCAACGAGATAATTTTTTAATGAATTAGGTGACGCATTTAAACTTAATCTGTAAATACTCATAACTTCTAAATTTTAGAAGTATAAAATTATGAATAAATATGAGTATTTAACTAATCATATTTATTATTATTAAATATAAATTAAAATTAAAAGTTAGAAAGAGTTTTCAAAATTACAATTACTTAAATTTTACATTTTGAATAATATTTTCACGTATAAATTATGCGAGTCAAGTTAGGTATGAATACAACTAATATAATTCTCTTTAGTTACTAAGAAGTATTCTTCCCAATTCTTTAGTGTGCTTTGTCTATATGTTGTTCGTTTTGTTGTATAACCAAATAAGGGTCCATTTATGATATCCAAGTTTGTATTATAAGTTAACTTGTATTGGATTGTGATGATGTAGCGTTATAATCCATATTTGACGGCTTTTTCTTGCACCTCCATAGTTTTTTGCTGCACCTCCATATAACTGCAAATTTCCAAATCTATCCTATTTGAAAAGACCCTTGTATCTGATGCATATTTGTGGGCTTTTTTCTCATTCTGGTGTATTTTTTACATTAATGTCTAAAATGTGTAAAAAATTTTATTTTTCAAAATGGGCAAATTCTACCAGCTAGACAGGATTTCAAATCAAAACCCTTCCATCTAATATGATTTTAGGCTGGTCAACTATAAGTGACATGCTAACGATTTTAATTAAAGATATTAATTGAAATCGTTTTTCTCTCTCTCTGGGCAATCATCTTTTAATTATTTGACACTATGTTTGTTATGTTTAAAAATTAAAAAAAATTAATAATAATAATTAACAAAACCAAAAAAATTAAGGCATACAATTCTATTTTAAATTAAAACAAAATAATATAATGATAATAATAATAATAAGAATAATTTTAATTAAGTTCATATGAATTTAATTTAAATAATAATAATAATAATAATTTTAAGTAAATTCATACAATTTTAATTTAAATGATAATAATAATAATAATATTTAGGGATAATAATGATACTAATAATATAATGATTATTTTCTAAAAAATAATAATAATAATAGTAATATTCTAACAAATCTAATTAAACAATTTTTATAAATAAATAAAATAATATTTAATAATATAATATTAAGTGACAAGTGGATAGAGTTACAGTTACATACCATTACCATTAAGGTTTACAATTATCAGGAAGACAAAATGAACACCATTACACTATGAACGTTGGTTTAAGATGTGATAAATAGTTGATACTCTATGGTTAGACTGACTGTTCATTTTGTCTTTCTGATAACTGAAAATGTTAATGTTAGTGACTTGTAAGTGCAACTTCATCCACATATTGTCACTGAATAGTTAATATTATATTATTAAATATTATTTTCTTTATTTATAAAATTTATTATATTATTATTATCATTGTTATCCCTAAATATTATTATCCGTATTATTTTAATTTAATTTGTATGAATTTAATTATAATTATTGTTTTAATAATTATTATTATTATTTAAATTAAATTTCTACAAATTTAATTAAAATTATTCTTATTATTATTTAAATTAAATTTATATTAATTTAATTAAAATTATTCTTATTATTATCATTATCATTATATTATTTTGTTTTAATTTAAAATAAATTTGTATGCTTTAATTTTTTTTTGTTACGGATTTGTTAATTATTATTATGTAATTATTATTATTATTATTATTATTATTATTATTATTAATTTTTTGTTAATTGTTAATCAACATAGTGTCAAGTAATTAAAAGATGTGGAGAGAGAAACGATTTTAATTAATGCCTTTAATTGAAATTGCCCACATGTCACTTATAGTTGACCAACCTGAAATAATGTCTAGTGGAAGAATTCATTAATTTAAATTCTGATTTATCTGGCAGAATTTGCCCAGGTAAATAATTTTTTTTGTTCATTTTGGACATTAATGTGAAAAAGTAAACGAGAATGGAAAAAAACCCATATTTGTTAAATATTAAAAACAAAAATATCTTATTTCGGAATGGACAACTCCAGAAACTATTTCTGGATTCGGAAACAGCTTCCAGAATTGTCCATTCGAAATAGGAGGTGTTATGAAAAATGACTTTCGAAATAGGCAATTTCGATTCAAGTGAGAAAAGAGGGACGAGAAAGCAATTGGACTTGTGGCTTAATAAAAGAGATTGATGAAAATAGGATATAAGGGACGAAGGGAGCAAATTTGTTTTTTTTTTTTCTCTTTATCTTTTTTTTATTATCTTTTATGTAAAGCCTAAAGGTTCGGACCTTAATAAAAACATCAATTTTTATTTTCGTAGTTTTTTTTATTTTATTTTTTAAATAAGACCAAACTTTTTCTTTTATTTTTCCTTTCTTTTCTATTATTTTTTTCAATTATTTATTAAAACTTTATTCATTTTATTAATTCATAAAAATGAAATGGGATGAAACTTTTTTTTTAATTTGAATTTCTGAAAAAGAAAATGATAAAGAAAATGAAAATATATATATTTTTTTGATTTTTTTCCCAAAATGATAAAAAGGATAAAAATCTAAATCACATGTTTTATTTTAAAATGAAAATAAAAGAGAAAGACAATAAAATAAAAGATTATATTTTTATATTTTTTGAAAATAAGAAAAAACAATAAAATCCAATTTAAATTAATTGACTGATTTTTCATTTTCTCAAGAACATATTTTTTTCGTTTTTTTGGAATTCTTGAGAAATAATTTTATTTGTCTGGACGAAATTAAGGGTGGATAACCTTTAATGAGACTTGTACTAATGAAAAAAATTTAATCACAACATGTTAAAGATTTATCAATAGTAAAGACCTTGTTGATTGTTTAAAAAGGAAAATAGTTTAAATAAGATGACATATGAATATCTGGATAGGCAAGAAAACAAAAAATATAAGAAGAAAAAATTGAATTGTTTTTTTTGAAATTTTTTGTGTGCTTTTTACATACATTGTGTAGAGAATATTCATATATATATA
>Ga0209489_106720_pt1 | contig 18136 bp, 9 predicted proteins | sample SiratrowhiteBW_FD_187527 | JGI IMG/M metagenome (GOLD analysis project Ga0209489, IMG submission 187527) | Root nodule microbial communities of legume samples collected from California, USA - Siratro white BW (SPAdes) (version 2) | ecosystem: Host-associated > Plants > Roots > Nodule | place: USA...
TTTTTTTTTTCTTTTTTTTTTTTTACATTTGCAAATATGATACAGTAAATAAAGACAGCATTGGCATTTAATCATACGTACACGTGGACCAAATATATTAAGGATGGTGTTCAATTCAACCCCGGTCCCTCTTCTTTTTCCCTTCCAAAAAGGTTAATGTTATGTCATACATTTTGCAAGTTTAGTTTTTCAAGGCTCCCAATTAAATAGGCGCTGGTTTCAGAAACACAAAATTGCTTAACCATGATACAAATCCGGTTTTAAGCTCCTATTTTTATTCACATCGAGTATAGTTTAATAATTCAGTTTAAAATATGAAATAAAAACGTGATCTTATAAAAATAATTACGGATTTTATATTTATAAATTTGTTCTTGGAATTTTACTTACGAGTGAATGGACATGTAGCATTGGCGACAGGGATGGAACAATTGTAGAAAGAACATAATAATGGTGAGGAAAAAAAAAAAAAAAATGGGGAGGAAAAAAAAAAAAAAAACAGTGAGGTGGTGAAGGTGAAGCATTAGGGTAGAGGAGAGGTAGAAGGTGAAAAAGCGAAAAGGGTTACATAATAAAATGAATGTTGGGGCAATGCAATAAAAGCTGAATGGATACAATTTGGGAAGCAAGTCAAAAATTCCTGTGACACTGATCTCACGTCATTTCAGGCTTTCACATTCAAAATGGCCAAACAGCCACGGAGTAATAGTACTAGTCCTACTTCTCTTCTGTGCAACCCCAAAGTGCCCCTCACCACACGCTATTCTCAATTTTTTATTATTATTTTTTTTATGCAAATGGGTAAATTTAAAACCTGGTTAGTCACAAGACACCACCATAACCACTGTCAACACGACCAAAAATTTATTCTATATTTAAAACCGAAAATCAGACACAGCAGAGAGAGAGAGAGAGAGAATAGGGTAGAGTGGTGGCATGGGAGAGACAAAAGGGTGAGTATTACCAGAAAGAGGAACAAAGAGAAAGTTGAAAATGGCCTTTCACCGGCCTTCCCCAAACCCAAAATGCTCAATGCCTGCATAACCTTCCCACTCCAACCAATCAAAGTTCCCCATTTTGGACCCTTTCTTTTCTCTCTCTCTCAACCCTTAAGAGAGTGAGACAAAGAAACAAACCCCCAGTGTGAAAGCGGCAAGCCTTGGCTACCATTCTTCTGATTCTGTTTTTTGCTGCAATGGGTGTGATGGAGGAGAATAACACGCTGCTTATCTTCTCTTCCTCCTGTTCCTGTTCCCGTTCTTCTCCTTCTCCAACATGCAATGACCCTTATGCCCTTTCTCTCAAACAGGTACCTGCGAACCCCTCCTTTGTAAATCCCACCTCGTTTCCCTCCTTTCATAGATGAGACATCCACACCACCAGTACAATGTAGCTCTCTCTTCTCTCTCTCTCTGTCTCAGTCTCAGTCTCTCCCTTCTCTCTTCCATTGCGTCCAAAAAGGCAGACAGGATGGAGCCAGGCATAAACCATATTTTTATATATATTTTATAAATACTATCTCTATATATTTTCTTCCCATTTTATAAATTTTCCTTCTTTTCTTTTGGGTTTTCTTCAAAAGCTGCTGCGACAGCAACCACACCCCCACCCCCCTCTCTTTTCGGGATCTTTTTTATGTTTTTCTTTTCTTTTCCGCTGCTCTGAGATTTAAAGGAAGCATGTGAATCGTCATCGATCATGGGGTTTTGCTTATGCTGCGTTAGAACGCCTAGGAGAGACTCTGTGTTGTGTTGAGCTTTTTCATCATTTAATGTTGACTTATGTATCCTCCTTTTCATTCCCGATGATCACAATGATGATGTATCTATGTTTTTCCTCCATTTTTTAATAGATTATATTGTTTTTGAATTCGTTTTGGGTTTTCAATTTGTGATATTGTTCGAACTGTGTTCTTGCATTTGTGGTTTTTCTCTGGCGGTGAAAAAATAGAAACATTGATGAATCCCGTATGGCTGAAACGATTTCGTTTAGCTCTTAACAAGTGAGATGTCACTGTTTCTGTTGATGTTCTGTGAAATGGTGTACGGGAAGATGGAGTAAGAACAAAACTATTTTATCAAATGTGGTCCAAGAATGTCAGGGAGCATGGTCTGTGGTGGAGTTGAATCTTTGGTCACTGTTCTAACCTTTATTCTTGGGTGATGCAGCAGTAGCCGCATGATTTGACTCTAGTGGGACCTGTTTTGTATATGACTAGTGTGTGAATTGCAATGAATTGAGCAATCCATTCTGTGTTGTTTATGAACACCATCACCTCGTCATGAAAAGTGCAATGCAAGAGCTATGGAAGAAGAATCACTGGACTAAAGTATTTTGAGCAAAAAAATTAAAAAGAGAAAAACTTCTTTAGCTGCAAACATTTGAGCGAACTGAATAGTATTACTTCTACTCACCTTCTTAATTCAATTAAGTTCCAATATCACATTCCTTAACAGGTCTTCTTCTGTGCAATTGCATTTGCTAGAGTCATGTATATGTTTTCGTTTCGTCACAGATCATACGCTATAGTGTCACCTCATTCGTTCTTGAAGCAATTATTTGCATTCTATGGTATTGTATTTGTTTTAGTGTAGCAACTCACAGTGCCTACGACAGGAATTGACATTAGCTCCTGTTCTGATAATAAATTTGCATCCTGTCAAATGTTTGAACACCCTAAGGATAGTATGGCGATTTTGCATGCATAAATTTATCCTGTATACATCATCATCAAACAAGAACCTTCCTTAAATTGGATATTGGATGAAGTTTTGTACTGTTAGATACATTTTGTTTTGGTACATGTGATCCTAAAATTCCTTTGATTTTCATAATTGTAGCCACAGAATAACACTTCCTTTGTCCTTGACTCACTGTTTGCTTGAGTGATTGTTTCTCCTCATGATACCCTTTCCTGACATGTTAGGTCAGTTGTTGTATGGGGCAATGAAGCAGCAATTTCCAATTTTCCATGATAATCTTAAAATTTTACTTCGACCCTTGTTTGTATTATGAACATTTTTAGTGTCTATAATCTTTAGCATACAAAATAACTGCAATTTCTACATGCTTTTAAGTGATTCAGTCGGTCCTCTTTCTTCACCTTGTGGTCCTTGGTTTAGACAACTTGTGTAGGGAGCATTTTCTGTGACTGGGTGCAGGACTCAGTTGGCAGTAATTGTATATGGCAGGCTGCAGGGGGGGATGAACTTGTCCACCAAATTGATCTTTGGAGGTTGAAGCATAATTCTTCTTCCTACTGGAAAATCCTTTTAAAAAAAATAAATAAAAATTAAAGCTTGAAATAAGAACTACCGTTAGTTTGTGGTCGTGTTTTGAAAAGATTACATGCACTTGCCTTCTATATTCTCTCTTATTTGATTTGTTATATGCTGACCATGGTAACAAACATAGTCTGTGAGCTGATATATTCTGATTGGTTATATTCTGATTGATATATATACTCGGTTCTCAAGTGCGATAGGGGATGAAATGTGACCATATCTCTTCTGGGTGCAGAGATATAATTTCTCACCTAAATAGTTTCTTGACTTTCATAGTTTCATGCTACGCATCACTTGGTAATCAATCATATTCATAACAAACTTCTTTGTCTTCGTTCTCCAATTTCTCCTTGCCTCATGTAGAAATCTAGTACATGCAATTTTCTGTATGATTCCATTACTTTGAGACGATTGTTTACGTAGGCAAATATTGATGTATGTTATCCGCTATTTTGGTTTATGTGTGCTATTCGTTGCCCTTTAACCATGTTCTCTCAAACATAACATGCATGCTATGAGCCTCTTATGCCTCTTGAATAGTGTGCCCCTAAGACGGACACATATTGTTGGACCGGCACACGTATAAGCCAAGTGTTTAAAAGACAATTTTTTTGTGACATAATAACAGTGTTAATAAAGATAAATACCATCATTTTCTAAAAACTTCTAAATTTGTAAACTTCTATTATAATTATAGAAATAAGGAAAATATCTTATACAATCATAAATATTTAGATTATACATATATATTAGTTGGAGTACTTTATTTATTCTTCAATCATATTTTCTTATAATTTGAAAATTTTTGAAATTGTTAATTTAGTTTTAAATGAATATTGATTAAAGTGTTTATTTTTAATGATGATGAGTAAGAAGGGGATAAAATTTCTTAAGTGAATTATATCCTCTTTTTTCTTTTAGATTTTAAATAGATAAATTAGACTATTTTAAATTGTCATATTTTACTTTGTTTATAGATGGTTTTGAATAAATAAATCTTGATTGTCACTTTAAATTATTCATAATGATATGGTACATATGAGGGTTGTGTCTTTCATTACATGGTTTTATATTTTATAAATTACATGTTTTTATATTTTAAAGATTACACATATAATAAATTAAATGGTACATCATGATATCCTAATATAGAGATTGAAACTTATTCATCTAAGAAAGTAAGTCAAAGGGCTAAGAAAAAAAGAAACTCTTACTATTTAAGTGGATTTAAAATCTGTTTTTTTTTTTAAGCTTGCATTAATTTCGAGTAGATGATGTTGCTGTTGATAGATTAATGTTTAATTAAGATTATATTTTATTTAAATTAAATTTATTTACCTCTGAAAATGAATAGTTATTCTAGTGAATAATTTGAATAAATAGTAATTTTATATTTTGTTGCAACGGTTTATTTGAATAAATTGCAATTCTACACTTTTTATGATTTTATTTGACAATTTGAAGAGTTTGCTTAAATGATCATGAATGAGATTTAAATTATAAGTAATATTACAATTCAAATTTTTACTTTAACTAGGCATGTAGGCTGAAGCCTCTTGAAAAGTAATGTCTCATTTGAAATATACAAATTTAGGGAAAAGGAGTGACACTTCAATTCGCTGTAATGAAAGCTTTCGGATTCAAGAGTAGAAAACTTTATGTTTATCTCATTTTAAGAAAACAGATTACAGTTTAAAACCTCTTGACTGTGAGACCTGATTTGCTATGAACGTTTTGAAATTTTTGTTTTTGTTTGCTTGGAATTTAAATAAGATTATATTTTGACATGAATTTAAATAAGATTAAGGAATCAACAAAGAGAGTATTTGTTTTAGAAATTATGTTACAGGTGTATAATGATGGTGAAAAAATGAATCACTAGTGTTCAGTGAAAATATTTATATTTGATTCCTTGGCTTTAAGGCATTGGTAAGTATTTGTCATTCAAATGTCATGTTATCATTTAAATGTCATGTGGGAAGAGGCTAAAAGCTTTCATTTTCTACACCACACGAGCTCAATGTTATCTAAACAGTTGTGTGGCAATTTTGGTAATGTCATATGAGCCAAGGCCCCTTTGCTCTGGATACTGCTAGGATTCAGAAATATGGGCCCTCTAAGTCACAATGCCCCAAAAATTGGATGTTAAAAAGTTCTTAAAAATTTACATTTAAGAACTCTTTTTGGTGTCCTTTAAAAAGAGTATTTGGATCCTAGCTTCTATCTTTATATTTGGCTGCACCTGTTTTTCAAAAAAACAAAGAGTTGTCATGCAATGGCAATTACTTAGTCGTTTTTGTTTATAAGAAATTTCAAATTCCTTAGAGCATATCCTAGCTGTGATGCACCAAAAATATCTTAATCTTATGAATGTGATGTTGGAGCAAACAAACTACAAAATGCGTTGTCGCTTATATCTTCAAACAAAGTGCAAATAATTGATATTAATGTTTTTTAACAAATGGTTGAAGTTGGTACATCTGACAACTATTCAAGCTTCCTTGTCCTGTCTACATTATTTGAGCTTATGCTGTCGCTTATGTGGCATTATTGTCACACTAATTTCATATTTGTTGTCCATCTATATTTTTATTTTTCAAAATAAAATATAAAATAGAAGGGGAAGCAGTTTTTGTTTATTTGATGGTAAAATTGATTTTTATTAGATGAGTGATAAAAAGTTGGGTCCCAGTAGAAATGTATGATCTACTGAATGTTGACAGACCAACAGTTGATGATATAGCATGTGACCAGATTCTGGACCCACCCATCGATTCCCATATAAATACATCTCCTCCATGTACCCTTACCAGACCAAGACAATAAAGAATAAATGAAAAAAAAAAATACAAAAATTTTTTTGTTAAAAAGAGTCACTTAATAAGGAATATAGTGCGTCACCAATTTAGTTTTTAAAATTTGAAAATTAATATAATTGGTTTTTAAAATTGATTAAAAGATAACATAATTCCTAAAATTATACCTTATCAATACAATCGATGGTCAAACTGTTCACTAACATCTTATATTATAGAAGAAAGAAAATGTTTATATTTATTATGGATAACACTAGATCGATTACTTGTATGTTATTATTAATATAACTGTCACAAATTTTTTGATAAAATGCAAAAAGATTTATTTGTTTTAGTTATCATAATTTCTCAAATTCATCACAACTCTTATTTTTGTTGAATGATAATGTTTCTGATAATTAATCATGGGAGCACAGTTTATTCTTGACAAAATATGTTTTTCACACAATGAAGTTGGTCTAGAAAATGTGAATTATGCTAAGAGGATGTTATTATTAACTGTATAGGATTGTGAGAAATAATGTGATATTGGATTTGTTTACTTGTGTTAAAAAATGTTTTTTTAATTGGTTTTTTATATAACTAAAAATTGGCATGTGCTTCATTACAAAATAATATTTAATTAAAAATGAGGAAAAAAGTTTTACGTGGTAAAATAAGATATAGACTAAAACTTGAGAATAAGATTAATTGAATTTGGATGAGATAATTTTTTGAATTTTCAAAATTTATAGTTAAGATAAATTGAAGTCAATTTAAGTTATCAAATGTTAAGTTGGTTTAGGTATGATAAGATTGGTTAGGTTGACTGTAATTCATGCAAGGTCTAATGTATTAGGACAACGTCATGCAAAGTTGAAGTTGATTCTAAAAAACGTTTTTTAAGTTAATTTTTATATAAGTATAAGTTGAGATATGTTAATTACACAATAACTTTTTAATTGAAAATGAGGAAAAAAGTTTTATTTAGTGAAGACAAAAAAATATACAACATATTGAAAGAATAAAATTAATTAAATTTAGATGGGATGATTTTTTGAATTTTGAATATTTAAAGTTAAGGTGACTCTAAGTCAATTCAAGTTATGAAATGTAAAATTGAGTTAGACTTACATAAAATAAAATGGGTTGAGTTGAATCCAAATCATGTAAAGTCTAATAAATTACGCAAAGTCATGTTAAGTTGGGTTTGATTGGGTCAAGACAAGATGAATCAAGTCATGTCAAATTAAAAATCAACTAAGCTATAGCTAGGTTAAGACAAATCCAAGTTAGGCTAGGTCAGCCCAAGCTCTGCCCGAGTCAAGTCGGGCCTAAGTCAAGTTGTACTAGGCCTAACCTAAGTCAATCTAAACCTAAGTCAAATTAGGGTGAAGTTAGAATTATGTCAAGTTAGTTGGGTTGTGCCTAGGTCTGGTCGAGTCCAAGTTAGGTTAAGTCTGATAAACTCCATGTCAACCAATTTGTGAAGAAATCATAATAGGCTAATTTCAGAGACCAAGTTAATGGGGCATTCATTGGGTTGAGTTGGTAGGGTCCATGTCAGGTCAAGCCTAGGATAAGTCATCCAGGTCAAATCGAGTCAAACCCAATATGGGTTAAGTTAAGCAGAGCTCAAGTCAAGTTGAGACGAGCAAGTTTAAATTGTGTTGAGTTGGACAAAGTTTAAATATGATAAAGTCAGTTCGAGATCAGGTTAGGCTAAGTTGACCTAGGCCCAAATTAGGCCAAGTTGGCTCAAGTTTGTGTAAGACCACATAAATTTAGACTCAAGTTTGGATAAGTTGTCTTAATCCCAGTCGAGTTAAGTTGTCTTAGTCTTAAAATAGGTTGAGCCGACTCAAGTCAACATCAAGCTAAGTCGAAATGATATGTGCTAAATTATGTTTTGTAAGACCAAAACCTAAATTTAGCTAAGTCAAGTGTGACTTATGTTAGATTGAGTCAAAAGTCATACAAGACCAAATTGTATTAGGCCAAGTCTAACCTTTCATAAACATTTCAATATATTATAATATATTTTGGTTAGACGTAATTTTAGAGAAAAATTTTAAAATAATAATTATAAAAGTCAATAACTTTATTTTTCAAATAAAGAGTTATAAAATCTAGTATACATCTTAAATTGTAGTGATATGTCTCAAGAAAGTCACACTTTACAAAAATACAAATTTAACTTTTATTTTTGTTTACGATGAAACACATAATTTTTTATATTTTTATTGTTATTTTAATTTACTTCATTTAAAGAATCTTATTTTTTATTTTAATATTTTTTTCTTCTTGACTGTGAAAAAAGCTAAATGAGGTGTGTGGGGGTTGGATTGCGAGCAAGCAAAGCAATGGCATTCTTGGAATTTGAGGAACACGGGAATGCAATGAAATCAATGAAAATTCAAAATGACGCAACGGTTAGTAGTAATCCCAAAACCCTCTTTGTTCAAATCCCAGTTGTCAAACCAGGGTTAACCCAACTGTAGTTAATTTCTAACCGCACATTTCAAATTTAGGCAACCCCATTTCTGCGCCTATATAAGCCCAAGAACAAACTCCACCACCGTCACAATACAACGGGAAAAGGCGTCTTCATAAACGCCCCCCAAACCTCTTCGAATTTTTTTAAAACTTGTTCAATCCATTTTTTTAGGGTTTTACATTCTTTGCCGAGAAAATGAGAGAGTGCATTTCAATCAACATTGGTCAGGCCGGTATTCAGGTCGGAAACGCATGCTGGGAACTCTATTGCCTCGAGCATGGCATTCAGGTATATTTTCAAATGTTTTTTTTTTGTTGGGTTTTATTTTGGGCTTGGGCTTGGGCTTGAATTTTTTGTTTTCTTGTGCTCAGCCCGATGGACAAATGCCCAGTGACAAGACCGTTGGCGGAGGCGACGACGCCTTCAACACGTTCTTCAGCGAGACCGGCGCCGGGAAACACGTGCCACGCGCCGTCTTCGTGGATCTTGAGCCCACCGTCATCGACGAAGTTCGAACCGGGCCCTACCGCCAGCTCTTCCACCCGGAACAGCTCATCAGCGGCAAGGAAGACGCCGCCAACAACTTCGCACGTGGCCACTACACCATCGGCAAGGAGATTGTCGATCTCTGCCTCGACAGGATCCGTAAGCTCGCCGATAACTGCACCGGTCTCCAGGGTTTCCTCGTCTTCAACGCCGTCGGTGGCGGCACCGGTTCCGGCTTGGGATCGCTTCTCCTGGAGCGTCTATCCGTTGACTACGGGAAAAAGTCCAAGCTCGGTTTCACCGTTTATCCATCTCCTCAGGTTTCGACTTCCGTGGTGGAGCCATATAACAGTGTTCTCTCAACTCATTCTCTTCTGGAACACACCGATGTCGCCGTGCTTCTCGACAACGAAGCGATCTACGACATTTGCAAGAGATCACTCGACATCGAGCGCCCTACCTACACCAATCTCAACCGTCTCATTTCTCAGGTATAGTGAACCCTAATTCAAACAGATACTTTTTAAATGCGTGTTTTAAATCTTTAATGTTAAGATTATGTGAATTGGAATTGGATTATGATTAGTTTACAAAATTTGCAGGTGATTTCATCCCTGACTGCCTCTTTGAGGTTTGATGGAGCACTGAATGTTGATGTGACTGAGTTTCAAACCAACTTGGTTCCTTACCCGAGGATCCATTTCATGCTTTCCTCTTATGCCCCTGTTATCTCTGCTGAGAAAGCATACCATGAGCAACTTTCGGTTGCTGAGATTACCAACAGTGCTTTTGAACCATCTTCCATGATGGCCAAGTGTGACCCTCGCCATGGCAAGTACATGGCGTGTTGTTTGATGTACCGGGGTGATGTTGTGCCGAAGGATGTGAATGCTGCTGTGGCCACCATCAAGACGAAGAGGACGATCCAGTTTGTGGATTGGTGTCCCACTGGGTTCAAGTGTGGTATCAATTACCAGCCTCCTACTGTTGTTCCTGGAGGTGATCTTGCGAAGGTGCAGAGGGCTGTGTGCATGATTTCTAACTCAACCAGTGTGGCTGAAGTGTTCTCGAGGATTGATCATAAGTTTGATCTGATGTATGCTAAGAGGGCCTTTGTGCACTGGTATGTGGGTGAAGGCATGGAAGAGGGTGAGTTCTCAGAGGCTCGTGAGGACCTTGCTGCTCTTGAGAAAGATTATGAGGAGGTTGGTGCCGAGTCTGGCGATGGAGAAGATGTTGATGGAGATGATGAATATTAGAGTGTGGAATGTCTGTCTGATATCATGTGTTTGATTTGAAGTCTTAAGTTTTCTTTGGGACCAAATTCTATGTTTATTTTGAATGTTTGCTTGTTATCAAATATCAATATATGTGCTGTGTATAGCACAGATGTTTCTATAGCTCCTGTCTGGTCTGGTCTTACAAGTTTGATCTAATTAGAATGAATTGTAATTTGAAAACGTATAAATAATTAATAATCGTTAAACGATCCAAAAAATTAAATTTATTTCAGTTTTTATACAAATTATTTCTTATACTTTATTATTTATATAAGAAATGTAACCCAAATTAGTTTAATAAATTAACATAAAAAACATTAAAAAAGAACAATCACCGCTGATCCAAAAAAAAAATTGTAGTGGGGGCAAAAAACATAAATGTTTTACTTTTACTGATATATGTTTTCTTAATATAATTAAATTTTAAATATAATTAACAATTTTGATATATAAGAAAATAAGAACTTTAAATATTTTTAGCTATCCATAATTTGTTTCCAACAATGGCGTACTCTTAGCTTATTTTCCTTTTACCTTGTTGTAGTCCTGCAGATTGGTTTATAGGAATTAGTATTACTTCTTTGGCATGCACTTTTGTGACAATTCTAAACTAAGCATATTAAATGGCTCAAAATGTTAGCAAAAATGCCTTCTCCTTTCTTTTACTTGGCCTTTCATTCGTATGATCAACCTAAAACTAGATTCGGCGTTCACCAAATTCAAAGGCACAACAACTAAATTTTAGTGCTGCTAGGGAATTCTTTTGTGTATTAGGAATAAATAAAAACTGAGTGTTGGTGCTGCCAGCAAATTCTTTTCATTTTTTAGACAGAGAAAGATGAGTAAGCACCATATGCAATATAATAATTTGCAAACGTATGAAAACTCGTTTCCTCTGACACCATCACGAGGGGGAGAGGAAGTTGGTGAAAAATTAAATAAAATCAGATATAATAAAGCAGTATAAAGAGTCATACAGAGAGTTCACACACACACACACACACATATATATATATATATATATATACCCAAAGTTATACTCGATAACCAATCATACAATTTTGAATTTTTAGTCATATTTTGGCTTGGAGTCGGTGGTATCTTGTGGGTAGTTAGCATGCATAATAGACTAAACCTTAAAATTTACTCCATTGATAAAATAGAGGAAAGTTCAAAACATCATGTATGCAAAATGACGAAACATCACTATCCCCAATAGAAAAAGAATAATTTCAGAAGCGCATGTTTGAAAAGCGACCATAAATTATTATTTTTTTTCAAATTTCAGACTTAAATTATTGCTTAAACTTCAGTAATCTACTCTATTCACAACCAACTCAATGTAAGAATTAACTAGTTAGATGTTTCAACAGCGTCCAAGTTTTTGGACAAGACGATTCTCTATCTCAATTCTCTTTTTCATGATGGATGCATACTTGGAAACCAGCTCCTGATCTCCAGCACTCACAGCAAGTTTGCAGCTCAGAGAAGTTTTCTCCACTTTGTCCATGTACATTTCTGATATGGGTATAAAACTTCCCTTCTTGTTGCAGAGCAAGCCATGAGCAGCTCTCAGTGCAGCTCCAAGTGAAGCTGAATCTGTGACCAAGTTGAAGAATTTTTTTATCTAATTAGTTTAGTTTATTACTTTGAAACAAGGATAACATCAAATTCCCATTTTATGAATATTATGAACTATTTGCAACAGAAAGAACTGTCTGTATGCATATGTTTAGGAAAAAGGAGAACACCAAGTATCCTCTTTCAATGAAATGTAGTGTAAACTTAAAAATAAAAAACTTGATCAAATCTTGTTAAAAGAAATGCACAAACTTGCCAAAACGTTACACAATAACATGTATACAAGTGGGTCACCAAAGTTGCCAATTTTTGCTTACCAGGTCTTTGAACTGTATAGACATCACAGCCAAAAATTGAAGCTATTGAGCTAAGGATGCACTTATTTGCTGATGCTCCACCAGTGGCTATAATTCTCTTTGGAGGAGAAGGCATTCCAAATCTTTCAGCATGAGCCCTCATTGAGAGAAATTGACCCTCAATCAATGCCCGTACCTGTAATATAACTTCTTGCTCAATAAAAATATTTTTTTTAGGATTTTAACTACCCAAAGAAACTGTCATAGTTTTTTTCCTAACCTCAGATGGAGGATCAAACTCCTCCACGTCCCGTTCCTTGAGTTCATGCACTGAATCTGAGAAATTTTCTATAACGTAGCGGTGGAAACCAACTAAGACAATAAAAATTAGTTAGTAACTTCTTGAGGCAAAGTCAACCCATTATCACTACAAGTACTTTATTAGTGCAAAAAATTAAACAGCCACCTGGAAGAGGAGGTATAATTTCATGCTCCTTGTAGTAGAAACCTAACTTTCCACCTATTAATGACAAAACGTTGTGAGAAAGGGGAATGGATAAACATAGGAAGAGTTCGTGATATCTACCATTTAGGGGTGGTGTTTGCTCCAGAAACTTATTGAAAACATCCCAAGATTTATCAGCACAACGGTTGCGCACATCTGACATTTTGGAATAGAATCAATAATTAGAAACTATAAGAAACATTGGTATAGGGTTTATAAGCAAAAAATATATGTTTCAGACACAATCACAACAACAGTACCTTCTCGGGTAAGGGACCCATTTTTGTATACTAACATTACCATGTAACCTTCTGCATCAACTGGATTAGGGAAGACATGTCCCTCCAATCCTGGATTAGGATCTTCTGTGATCATAAATACCTGAGATAAACCAGAATGAAATTGTCACTAAAAGCAAAGGTGTTAATGGACATTCTTTATACTAGAATGGTGAGCATAAAATGAGATTTATTTATTCATAAAACACTTCCTATTCTTCTACTGTCAAAGCTGAAATAATTTCCAAGGTATCTTAACCTACAGTATCACTAGTGCCAAGGCTGATGGCGAGATCTCCAGGGATATTTAGTGTCAAACCTGCAGATAAAATATGGTTAATTTTTAGATAAGCAGGGAAAACATAGACAATATGAAAACTTTTTGAATAAATATGACACTTAGCAAAATAACACTATAGGTTGCTCTTTGTCTTTCTGTTTCCCAAGGAAAAAGGGGATATTAGGAATCTAAGTGTAAGTTTAGATACTATATAATGAATAAAAATAAAAAAGTTAAGTAATATATAAGAAAGAAGACCTAAGAACTCACTGTCTGAAAGTTTTGGATTGAAATATAGTCTTGTAGTTCTTGTATGGATTGACTCATGGTTCATTAGTACCTGATCTACCCGGTAAATCCCCCGGTATAGACCCAACAGAGAAAGGGTTCATCATTTAAACTTCGACAAAAGTATCTTATTAAATCCCGCTATAAGAAATATACAAAAGCATAGATAGATGACAGAATATGTTAATGAAGAAAGTAGGGACCTGCCAAACTATTGGGATTGTCTCCTGACCATTGAACAACCAAGCAATCCTTGTTAAAGTGGTATCTAATACAAAAAAATAAGCATCAGTCATCAATCTAAGTATTTTGACATATCTCGTGCAACAAATAAGTAGGTAAAGAAAACCACAAGTCCGTAAGGGTTGAGGATAACATTTGTTGATACTTATTTCATATAGATAGCATTCAAATAGCATCATATAAATTGTTGAAACGCATATTATACAGAAATATATTTTATAAAAAAATATAACTAAGCCACACCATGTAGGAGGTAATTAGAGTAGCCAAGAATTTGTATGAATCTACTTGGTGAACAATAACAATACAGTGGAAATTGATAGCATTGCATATAGTACATCAGACTACGAAACAAACTACCTTAATTTTTCTTGTTTTTCAAATGTGAAACATGTTAAGAAAAAATATCCAACAAACCTCTGTACAAAATATGAAGCAATATTTCCAGCCACAGCATAAGCAGGGGCTAAGGCTCCAAGTTTTGACTCCAAACCAGGGGCAGTGGCCTGCAACCATCATTAGAATCCACATACATTGGTTAAGTAAGAACTTCAAAATATCAATCAGTCACAAAACCCTCAAAATCCAATTCAACAATCAATACTTAAGGTTAAAGTTAATAATGACAATACAAACCTCGAGTGCTACTTTAGACCATGTTTTTTCTTTTATGTCCATCAAATTCATGCCTGAACCATCAGAATGATCAATGGCAGCATAAGCACCAACAAAAAGAGATGCCATAAATGAGCTAACAAGTGAGATCCTTTCAGTGCTGCCATAAACTTCTGGCTGAGAATCAAATATTTTCTTGATCTGGGGCCCAGTAAACCTCTCATATGCACGAGATCCCGTTATACGAGCCAACTCCAAGGCCCCTCCACAAGCCTTCTCTATAGCCCTGCACTGAGCAGTGCTGCTACAATCCATCCAAATTGGGGATTCCTTAACGGAAAAAGCATGTTCAAGCTGATCCAACAATGTCCTCTGAGGATCCAATGATGACAGTATCTGAGAACTACCATTCTTCCAATACACGCTACCATGCTGTTGGCCACTGCCAGAAACAGCAGCAACCTTGGCCAAATCAAAATTTGATTTTGAAAGCTTTTCGAGCATTAGGTCAAGAGCTTCCACCCACATCAAGGTGGGTGAAACAATTCGGCCATTGCCAGAGGGGTCTCTGTAAACCCCATCTTTGGTTTTGTAAAGGGGCAAGTCCGAATCAAAGTGAACAAGCTCTGAGGCTACGATGGTGAGGTTGGAGTCCAACACTGTGGCCTTCAACGACCTTCACAACAATAAAAATTGAAAATTTACGTCAAAATAAAAATTTAACTTCTTGTTCATGAAATTGAAAGTGAAAATAATGATGCAATTGGACTTACTGAGTAGAACTGTCGAATCCCAGAAAGTATGAGCCCTGAGGAAGAGTTAATTCGGCCATTGGAGCGATTCACAAATCTCAGTACAGTGATGAATTTGTGATATGGGTAGATGGAACGCCGCATTTTGATTATTATTTATAAACCAGTTTTGGATTGGAATTGAATAATAACAAATTTGGATAAACATGAAACTGGTAACATCCCGTGAATTGAAACTGTAAAATCTTTCGGACCTTTTTATTTGGTACATACTAATCTGGTTGGTGCTTGGAAAAAAGTCAATTTGCTTTTTGAAATATTTTTAAATAAATTTTCAAAACTATGAAACTGAAATATTTCGGGAGAAAATATCGGCCTGTTTTTTGTTTTTGGGATACGCTCACTGAAATTTATTAAAAATAAAAATTCAGAGTTGTATTCGTAATTAAATTTTTAATTAGTTTAATAATAAAAACAATGTGGTAAAGGAAATATATTAACACTTTTCGTATTTAATAATTAATATGTACTATACTAACATTTTTTAAGTATAATTTTAATCATTAATGATTCTAGTAAGAAGTAAATTGATATGGTTTTACCTTTTTATAGATTAAATATGTAAAAGCCACATGTTCATAAGATGGATTAGTTGGTAGTTTTTTTATCCCTTCAATAAATACATCCAGTTAAGCGACTTTTATTCATAAATTTTTATTTCAATTAATAATATTTTTTTAAATTAAAATTCATGTAATTAAATTTATTTAGGCCTAATTTTGTATTTTTAGTTTTCAGTTAGAATCATTATAGTAGTTACATTGAGTGAGAGCAAATCTGAACCTACCAATTGTATATAACTAACTGAATTTGAGAATAAAACTTACAGTATATTAGAAACATATTAAATATTCTATAAAGATATACATAAACAAAAATTTGGTGAAATAAAATCCGAAAATTTTAAAAAACTGAAAATAAGATTTCAACATAATATATTTTTGAGATTTTTGAAGTCTTTTAAGAAAAAAATAGCTCCTCTGAAGCACGTACCGTCTTAATTTTCTTATTTTTATTTCACTTCTTTTAAATGATTCTCTTCTAATTTTATATTGGATTTTGATTAATAAAGCTTATTCTTAAGTTTTATGTAATATTACGTGTTTATTCTTAAATGAGAAAATACTAATTATTATATTTTCTTGGTTCCTAAATTTTTTTCTTAATAAACCTAAAATTAAAAAAACAACTAATAGACCCAATGAAAAAAATATTTACTGAAATAGACCAATTTATTATTATTGTGCTTGATAGAAATCGGCCATGGGACCTGACTTCTCAGCATGGGACAATTTTGGTTTGTGATTTCCCCCGCTAGAAATTGGCTATCTGTGAGTGGATTTTGTGCAGGGTTTATTTTAAATGCATTTAAAAAGTTATATCTGAGAAAATTAATTTAAAATAACAAATAAAATATTTATTATTAAAATTATATTTGTTTACTCAATAAATTTTTAAAAATTATTATAAAAAACACGTAGATGACATAACTAATACACAGAAAATGATAAAATTGTTTTTGTCGTCAGGCACTTAGTCATACTAAAAATGAATATTCCAGATATTCTCAGTTCAAATCATTAAATAAGTCTTAATTGAGTATCTTGTATGTTTAAATTATTTTATCAACAAAAAATAATATTCTTTTCCATGTTTTTATGTTATATTTTTAATATTATTATTCATTCTAAAATGGTATTATTTGAATAAATAATATTAATACTTATGGATTGATAATTAATTTTTAGATTATTTCATATAGTGATCTATATGTCTGTCCATGATTATAATTCTCATAAATTCTTTAGTAACTTTATAGTCTATCTTCATCTGCATTGATTTATTACACAATTTAAATAAACAGTTACATTTTCTTATTTTAATTTATGAGTTGTATTTTTTTTTTTTAATTTCAGTATCTTTCACCTCTCTCACAGCATAATAACAACACATGTATCTTCATTTTTCATAGCACCACACATGTATTTTTATTCCTTATTATAAAGTTGTTGTATCAAATCTCAATATAAGAATAAGAACTTCAAACTTAAATATTATCTTATAGATAGATTCCGTAAAGTAAGTTACCCCACATACCAAATAAGGAATCATTTATTACATTTTCGACACATAATAATATATTTTAGTTACCTTATTTGTTGTAAATGTTTTATTATAATTTTTTTTACCTAATTAATATTGTTAACTCATATTATATTACACGAAGGTTATTGGCTTAAGGTATCAAAAAATGTTATTTTTCAGGATGTACCAATCAACATATTAACTTCGTCCCATATTTTCTCCAAAACTGATTATTTATTCTTCTCAAATATAATTATAATTACAACTTTCAAACACAATAATTTCTGTCACCACATAGTTATTTTTCTTAATCTAACATTCTTTTCAAATTGACAAATCAAAGCTTAAAACTTTTATTTGAAATGCAAATTTATCTTTTAGATTGATCCATTTGAAACTTAAAATTTAATTTAAAATTAAGGTTATGCATTGTGCAATCAGAAATGCGTCATTAACCTTCCTAATTATAGAATTTATGATTACAATCCTTTATTTTAAATCGTTCAATCTAAATAAATTTAAATTGCAAACCTAAAAATAACTCAAAAATTATTGTGAGCTTGAATACCGTTTGAAAAGATTGACAAAAGGAACACCAAATCTTTATCAAAGGAGTTAAGTAACTTCCACCTCTATAAAACCTTCACCTTTAAAAATATCATTTGAAAAAAAAAATGTCCAAAGTGAAAGGGTCGTGAGTGTTTGCTTGAAATTAGGAGCTGATATTTTTCTGTTTCAGTAGATCTTAATTAGTTGTTGACTAGTTCTTTTGAGTTGTTAACGTTTCCTATTTTTCTGTAGTTGGTTATTT
>Ga0209489_106721_pt1 | contig 18135 bp, 7 predicted proteins | sample SiratrowhiteBW_FD_187527 | JGI IMG/M metagenome (GOLD analysis project Ga0209489, IMG submission 187527) | Root nodule microbial communities of legume samples collected from California, USA - Siratro white BW (SPAdes) (version 2) | ecosystem: Host-associated > Plants > Roots > Nodule | place: USA...
TTTTTTTTTTTTTTTTTTTTTTACAACAACAAATGATATATAGATTCAAACACAAACAGATGTTTCAAACCAATTACAAAGTTTCAAATAAGCAACCTTATAATTACAATTCTATTAGTGTTATCACTATAGAAAATCATGCACTTATATATACAATATTATTAATTATCAAATTACAACTTGAGTAAGTCTAATCTTATCCACCTGTAATAAGTTAATTAAGATTCTAATGTCTACTAAACAATCATTAAACAATATATCTAATTTAACTTATCACCAAAAACTCATCATCTCAACATGCTAGCCAATAAGTAGGTCCAGTTGCATCTTTCTCTCATTGCAAAGCAATATATAACAATCCATATGTCACTCGTTCATGTGTGCAACATCTACATCTGTAGGAAAGATGCTATATAATCCAATATTTAAATAGTTTTGGGGCAGATGCTCTAAAAGTCTATTAGAAAGAATTAATAATAGAGAAAGAATAATGTGTAATATTTATGGGTGTGTTGATTGGTACAGATATGTTTGTGTCATGTTTTTATTTTATATTAGGTGATTATTAGGGAGAGGAGGAATTTGGAGTTTGGATCTGCAGAATGAACAGTATGCTAGAAAGTAATGGGAAGCATTTGCAAACTGTTTGTTAGTAAGGCGAGTGCAACAATTTAGTGGTTGTTACCTTTTTTTTTATCATTGAAAAAAAATATTAAAAGAAAAATTAGATAGTTATATATAGTCTGTTTAAATCTTCCATTTTAAAATACAGCTCTTAACGCAGAATAGTCACCTTCCTGCAGATCCTAGAACTAATGCATTCCTATTCTACAGGCATTTGTTCATATGGTAAAATTATTACAAATGTTCTATGATTATCATATATAATTCATTTTTCAGATTATATGAAATGTACATATGTTGCATTCCAAGGTACAAGGAATAACATTCTACAGAAGAGGAGTTTGAGTCAATTGGTTTATGTCTTCTTTGATGCCTCTTGGGCAGCTCAAGTCAACGTATCAGATGCATGGCAACTATAAGTGTTGCACCGAAAAGGGTAATTAAGGCATTTCAACAATTTCAAGCTTCACCCACGGATGAGAAGCTCTCAACAAAACAAAAAAATAAAAAAAAAATACAAATTAAGATAAAATTGAAAAACCAAAAAATGGATTATAGAAGAAATGGAAAATAACATGTCAACTAGTTGAAACACTAGAGAAAACGATAATAAAGATTCATCACTTGAAAGGAAACTCTCCCAAATAAATACTTATGAGAAAGGGTTTAATACTCTCAAAACACTCAATTTTTACAAAATAAATTTCCTCTAATTTCAAGTGAGATTTACGTGAAGGGAATTCTTAATTATAGGATTTGGCCAACCGTGATTACAAATGAAAAGAAAAAAATATATCTTTCATGAAAGTCATACATATAATGACATTTTAAGATCTATCTACATAAATTTTTATTTTGTATGGAGGCTAGTGTTAATATTATTATAAGAATTTTTCTTTTATTTACATACTGATTATTATATGTGAATAAAAATTTATACATAAATTTAATATTATTTACAAATTTGATCTAAGAATATGTTACTTACAGAAAAGTATTTAAGTAATTATCTAATGTGTCGATAACTACATACAAATCAAAGTTCATAAATAATTTAATAGTAGCTATATATTTTAGTTATGGATCTGTACCTAAAAAAAAATTAGTAATAATTAGTAACTAATTACTTATAGATTTAATTCATAAATAACTACTTACAGAAAAAGTAATAATTAATTGTCTATAAATCTATATTTGTAAGTAATTGTTTACAATTTTTTTGATAATATTAATAATTAATTTTATTATTTATATTATGATTGATACTGTTAATATTATTATTATTAATATATTAAATATTATTATTATCATTAATGTTATTAATATTATATATTATTATTATTATTATTATTATTATTATTATTATTAATATTATTAACATTATTCATAGGAGCTTTGATCTAGTTACTAGAATTAATGTAAATTTTTTCAAAAGTAAAATAGGTAGGGGATTGACTAAAGAAAACTACTATACATAGATACTAAAAAAAATCATAAATGTTGAACTGCAAAATCATGAATAAACTATCTATCTATCTGACAATTGAAGGTAATTCTAAAAGGCATCATTTGTGGAACGTGATTATGGAGAAAATAAGGAAAATATTTGTCTTTTGGATGTAAGACTTTTCTACTCAAATTTGGTGTCACAACATTATCTCTCTATTACATATCGTTCTTCAAAATGTCAACATATTAGAAAAATTCAAATAGAAATTCTGTGAGGTAAAGATAGTGAGAGTAGGAAGATAATGTGGATAAAATGAGACAATATATCAAATCAAAAGAGAATGGAGGTTAGGAATTAAAGATCTTATGTTGTTTGGGGTATTTGAAAAGAATAAACAAGAAAACCTTTAGAAATGGAATAACAGATGCCATAAAGTATTCAGTGTGTCTTAGCCCTTGCTTAAAATCCTTGAGATAACGCAAATGGCCTTTAAGATAAAGATTGCGAAACAGGGGTGTATGCATAAAGGGCAAAATCATGGTTTATAAGGGTTGTGAGGCAGTGATGGTTAGCATATTATTTAAATGATAACAGTAAGATGTTTCAAAGCAAGCATTAACTTTTGTATAGAACAGGAATTTATTAAATAGAACAAGGAATATACCCATCCATCGACACAAATTTATACATCAAAAATTCCTTTCAGTAGGTATATTTATGCATGAAATTGAATAAACAATTGTGGGACCACTCTCTACATTCTCATGTTTTTTTAATGTTGTCTTTTTAAGACTTGTGTTTCGTCTTTCTTCTACACGGAAATATGAAAGATGATTATTATAAATGCATGGTTGATTGATTCAATATTGGGACGTTGAAGCCAGTCGGGTATTGACTGCTGACCATGACCAATCTATTCTAGATCTTGTTTAGGGCTTAAAAAAATGGTGACCTATGAAACATCATTTACTTGCTATTGCCAAAGGAAAAAGACATTATAGTAACTGTAGAATTTGTTGATACAATCATAGTATTGCTGTAGCATCAATTAATTATGCAATCGAAGCAATATAATACAATTTTAAGGAAAAGAATGAAGAACATACCATCCCAATCCCTACTTGCTTTTTTGCTAATTAACAACGCCAAGCAAACAAACATTGTAAGAAATATTAAAACATAAGAGGGAAATTTGGTAGGAAAATCCATGGCACTTGCGTTGTTGTCTTTCATTTTCTTGTCATTGTCCTTGTCTTGTGTCTCTTGTCACTTCTTGCAAGTTTCTAAGCCTGAAAACTATATACCATAACTTTACAATAGGGACTACCAAATTTTAACTCATGAGGAATCTTAACCATATTGTGAGCTTAAAGCCAGAATATACTAGTTTGAAGCAAGTAGAAGAATTTAATGTAAGCATGAATGGGTGCTTTAATTAGAACTTTAATAGTCAATTCAATTTGTTGTTGGTATCCTTAAAACTAATGACTTGGAAGTAGCTGCAAGTTACCATGGATTCAACTTGTTTTCTCATTATATATTTTAATCTGTGATTGGAACTAAACGTGAGCAGGCCAAAATATAGGAATCCTGTCGCTTTTACTTGATAAGAAAGGAATATTGTCTCTTAGCATTGTTAAAGGGAATAAGGAATTTGATTTATCAACGGATAATCAAAGAGAATAGAACACACAGAACACTTGCTGATAAAGAAAAAACACACTCATAGATAACACAATCGAATCGAATTTGTTACAGTTGATATAACCGAAGGGTGTGATCTATATCATCATTTCACGCCTTGTTGCAAAACTTCTATCATTTTCCTGACTAAATTATTTTTCCTCCTTAAATTTTGTATGTATGTAAAATATAAATTAAAAGAGAACATTACTACGGACATCAATTGCCGGATTGTTTGATACCTTAGGATAATCCTAAAAGGGTCTTTGGTGCAATTTGACGTAAGTATAAGTCACTGTAGGACTTGGAACCACAAAAGTTACTGTAAAAGTCACATTGATTGATAAACCGACAAAGTGTTTTCTTTTACACCAACTTGCACGAAGAAAAGGAAGAAATAATGATGTATATACCTCGTACATACATGGTAGAGTAGGGCAACATGTGATGATGGAATTATTTCAAATAGAAACTCCAAGAAAAAAATTGAAAATTATTAAAGAAATTTAGTTCAGATTCTTTAGCAAGAAAGATCTTTTAAAAAAAATAAATAAAAAAATACTTCTTAATAAGAGAATATTTATAAGTAATTCATATTTAATTCAAATCAAAAATAACAATTTAAAAGTAATTTCAGCATGGAAGTTAGGATATCTATATATAAATGGTCTAGATGTAGGATTAAAAACCAGTATAACATCATATATAAGGAAGGAGAAAGCAATACTTAGCTTTCTTTCAATTAGAGAGTAAATTTAAGATTTTGGATTATATTTTAAATTTAAAAAATTGAATTTGAGTTGATTTAAGATAAAAGTGTCTTGAAAGTTAGGTTGTTTGAATTAAAAAAAAAATGATAAGATTTAAAAAAAGTTATGAAAGTTTGTAAAATAAATATAAAAAATGTTTTAATATATACAAATTTATCTTTATGATTAAAAAATAATTAAAAATAAAATATAATTAATTTATCTAATTGATAATATTTTTTAAAAATTTATCAAAACATTATATTACGTAATTACCTTTAAATTGAATTTTAATTTATTATAAAATATGATTAATTTATTGAATGAGACTGATTAACTTTTTAAAGTATAAAAATATAAATTAAAATTTTTTAGAATAATTTCTATATTAAATTTAAATAATATTATTATTTTATAATAATAAAAAAGTTATTATTATAACTTATTTTTATAAATATATTTATATTATTATTAATTATTATTATTTATTGTATTGATAATATAACATAATATTTTATTTATAAAACTTTTTATAATTGATTATATATATTATAATAATTATGTGTAACTGAAGATTGTTTATAATTAATTATTAATAGATAATTGATTATGTGTATAAAAATTTATCATAATTGATTAATATCAATTATTAATACAAATATATATATATATATATATATATATATATATATATATATATATATATATAATTGATTACTGATGTTTGAAAAATTGATTATTTGAGAATTTTTTTAAATTAGTTCATTGATCAGAACATTAGTTTTTTTTACCACTCTCTTTTAACATGAAGTAGTGTTGTTACTTCATCTTTACGCTTCTTGAATGTGATCAGGATCAAACTTAAGGTTAAATTCATCATTGGAAGTATGGTAGTTATCTTTTTTCACCAATCTTTACATATAAGCGAAGACACATTCAACTCTTCCCGCTCATTTCTCTGCTCGTTAATCAACGCCTTGTGTTATAAGCAAACATGATCTATCTGTGCATTCTCTTCCTTTTTTACAGTCAGTGGAGTCGCAAAAGTAACACACTTTTAGAATTAGTGTGAACTTATTTTATATTATGGGGAGGCTTTCTGTGAGCTTCTTCTCTAAGTTAAGTTTTATGTATATCTTCTAAGATCCTTTCTGGACTCTTGTAAGCCTAATTAAACCCAAGACCCACTTATACTTATGCAAAACCTTACAAATTATAAAGAAAAACTGTATATTTATGCAATTTGTATAAGACTAAGAAAAATAAAACTTAATATTCTAGTATTCAAATTATAAGAGTAACCTTTCTTAAAGTTTCGTATTCTTCCATCATCTTAGTCATAAAACTTGTTAAGAGTCCAATATGTTACTTCATATATCATCATTCATCATGTGAAGTAAATATTAGAAGGAAAATATTATTACACGTTATTGATTAGTAATATATGATTTTGTGGTTAATCACTTTAATTAATAAAATTGTAACTAAATATTATTAGTTTATTATAGATCAATACATAAAGACATCTAATAAAAGTTAGTTCATGATAAAGTTATTAAAGCTGTCATTTCCTCTAAACTCAAAATAAGTAAATTATTTTTTTTCACAGCAAAGTAAAAAATATTTATACGTGGTAAACTTAAACATTGACTTTAACTAATTTAACACGTTTGATATTATTTAAAAATTATTTATATTTAAACATTTTTTATAAGCAAATAAAGAATGTCAATGAAATGAAGCATTTAGGCTGTCTCAACCTCTCTTTTTTTTTTTTAAGAATAAATTAGAATTTTGCTATAAGACCTTCCATCAAGTCAAGACATCAAATCATCACTCCCAAACCAGATAAACAAAAGGGATAAATGTCATTGATGATCATTAAAAAATATCACATAAAAACAACAATTCACGTTGTTCACTTTGCAAAGTGCATCTAAAACTTCACATGTTCACTAACCGCATGCACTGATTCAATGCATATTGTTGCTTCCTAGTCCGACATGAAAAATTCTTCCTTTGTGAAGCTCATTTTGAAAACAAAGCTCATCCACAAAACACAATGTTTCAATTCATTAGGAAGTAAATCTTTTAAACGTAAATTGCATCCAGTTGTATATCCCTATTTTACTACGAGCCTCCTATCTTACATTTCGCTAAATAACTTCCTTTCAAATACCCCACTTTCCTATCCACAAGGCTTATCTTTAGAACTCCTATGTGAATCCAACCATTTAATCTCCAATTCTACTTGACCATTCCTAATTAAAACTATTTACAGCCATGATCCTAGCCAGTTTCACAACTTAACACCTTTCTTGGCCCTAATAGAAATAATGCATAATTTAGGATAAATGCACAAATCAGAAAAGGACAAGAGATAATTTGCCCCAATAGAAAAAGAATGCATAATTTGGGACAAATGCACCACTAAAAAAAGAAAAGAGACAAAGTAGGAAATTTATTGGTTAACCATGTTCATATCATTAGTCTTTTCGTTATTAAAGATAATTCTATTTCTTTGTCTCTGTATGTTTCTTATCATTGTAATCCACATACTCCTCCAAATTTAGTTTCTTTAATATTTAAACAATACAAATGTAAGTGTATTAAATTTTGTACTGTATCAAATTTTGTTTAGGTTAGTTGTATGAGATTGTACTTATACCATTCACTTATAATAAAGATTTTAAGTCTGATTATTTATCATAGAGTTAAAAAAATAGATGAAACTCACAAGTTCACCAAGTTTTCCACAAAAGACGGATCTCACACACCCTATTTTCACTCATTTCTTACACAAGTTTTCTTTTGTTACAACTTTATTTACAGGTACCTTTATTTTCCAAAACAAATTGAACATATCTAATTTTTTCCCATTCTAATTTCCTTTCAAATAAGATAGGCAGACTTAACAATATACTTACTTGACTCATCATCATTCCAAACCTATGTATTGTTACCTGTTTGGCTAAGAGATATCAATGACAACTGATTCATCAACACAACTACCATAATAATTTCCTTTTAAATCACTTCCTTCTCCACCCAAGCTTATACTCCTAAGAATTATTAGTCCATTTTCCTAATTCATGTATTGAGCATCTTTTGATAAAGAGATACTAAACAACTTAGGAAAACATTTATAAAATAGTTTTTATCATTCCATTTATCCTCCCAAAACATAATTCTTCTACCGCTCTAAATGCCCCTTTCAATATTAGTGTCAAACCAATTTGTATGTTCTCTTGTCCAACACACATTTTTTTTCCGTATTTATATTATGTCAAGATCCATATTTGGCCTCCAAAATGTTATTCGATAATCCTTGTAACTTAGTAGCTAGTCTTCATTTTCATTTAGCCAAGAGAATATCATTATATAAGAATATATCATTGATCCCTAATCCACCCTCTTCTTTTGACTTACATATTGTCTCCCACTTCATCATTACAATTTTCCTCCCTTCAATACCCCAACCCTACAACCCTCTTAAAATTTTTATAATCTCATTCCCAACTAAGATAGGTAGCTTATAAAAAAAGATAGGAAAAAAAAGGGAGCAATGTGTTTAAAACTGATTAGACTAACTATTTCAACAAAGGGTAATTGATTTTTTTTTTTTCATCTTGGTAATGTTTTTCAGAACTTCCCCTAACACGGATTCCCATGTTTGAAATTTTTAGGGTTACTGCCAACTGGTAGGTCTAACTACTTGGGTCCTTTTTGTATAAGACATTGAAAGAACCATAATCAAATGAATCATTTCCCCAAGCGCCACAAACATACATTTGTTTGTAGTATCTCCTCCTCCAATGACACCTAATAAATATTTCCATTGATGTGGATCCTTCTATTGTCATTGGCATATTTATTCTCAAACGTGCATACTCAAACACCTCTTACGTTTTTGTTGTTTCGTTTATATAAACCACAGTTCCTGTGTTTTGCATTGTCCGCTCAAAACATTTGTGTCCCCATAGAGATACAAGAATTCCTCTACATCTAACCCACGTGTGCTTGTTACTTGGTACCTTATGATTTGACCAAGTGGTGATTGATTCAAATAACGTTGAGAACCACTCATTATTTTTTGTATTGTCTTGCCTAAATTTACACATTCTACTCTAAAGTGAAGATCCATGTTGTCTCACAAAGTATTTGATGTTGATAAAGTATTAAAACCATCAATGATGAACCATTCCTTCAAAGATCACAACTTATTGATGTAATGCATTATTTTGACTATGTTGACTCTTAACTACTCTTTTTTTTTTTTCTACCTTTATATTCTTGCCCATTCATGTGATCTCTTTTTTAACACACCCTTATAACCAATTATGCATAGGTAGTGCTTTGTTCCTTTTTATACCAAACTATTTTTCGAGTCTCGTTTGATCCCTATTTTAATTTGCTTCTACCTTCATTCTTACGATATCTTGGACGATTAACATGAATTTTGATATTATACGAATTAATATTGTCAAGTTATTTTCTGAACTCCTCTGTATAACTTACTTTAAAGAATGGAACAAACCCATAATACTAACTCCATTTATTTAACTCCCTACTTATCAAAACATGTTGAACCTTCTCTCATTGTCAAAAAAAATCTTTCCAATATCATATTTGCTAAGGTTATCAGTGAAATAAAGAGAAGGACAAATGATACTTCCTCATTTCACTTAAACAATTTCCTCTCCATTCTAATAAAGCTAATTAAAGATAGTTTAGAAAAAAAAAATTATGAAAGCATGAAAATTAAATAAATTTAATTAATGTCCTTAATTTGTAGTGTGCCATTAATTTAATTGAATATAAATAACTGGTAACTAATTTAACGTATTTGATATCACTATTTAAAAAAATACTTTTATGTTTAAATCTGAACCCATCTCCAATAAATATGATTAAAGGCGGTTTTAAAAATTTATTATTTTTATGAAATAAAATAAATAAATAAACTTAATTAATATTCTTTATACATGTTAAATTATATTTGTCTACATATATATATATAAGAAAAAAAGTCGGTGATGATATATAGTATTTGAAAAAAAAAAATTGTGATGAGAATATCATATAAGTGTTCTTTATATTGTCATAAGTTTTTTCTTATAAGAAATGTAAGAGAAAAAAAATGTCTACTACACTAACTATATATAATAAAAGCCTGCTAGGTGTTAGCCCTTGTTTGTTATTAAAACGAAAAGGAGAATGTTAATTACCTAATCAAATTGCCAATAATAGGCCTAAACAAACAGACGGATACAATATGTAAAAGGATCTAGCTTTAGGCTAATTAATTAAGTGGGTTGTTTGTTCCTCATTAACGATGTTGATTGTGATGACATAATGATTTCACCATGTGTCGCCACTAATTCCGAGACCAAAAAGACAAGGACAAGCCATACACATGGCATGTTCTCTTCCATTTTATATGAAGGATCATTTCTGCTTCCCGTTAAAAATTTCCACACGTATACAACAATGGAGGGTGAAGCTCTTCTCTTCATTCTTGCATATAATTATTTCCTGTACTCTAGAATCTGTTCCATCACAGGACCATAGTTACCATAGTAAACCAATTAAGTGTCATCTCAATGAGCAGGGTTTTGCCGTGTCATACCTAGGAAATATCTACGTGGAATATCCTTTTAGACTGTGAGTTATTTGGCTCCTCAAGAGGCAAAAGAAGAAGAAGAAAATTGAACTTGGTATCAAACAGAGATTGGACCTGTGAAATTTAATGGCATGGTTCAATTTTTCCTGCTTTCTGAGGGGTCTTTGAACGTAATCCTTTCGGTACATGTTGGGGCTGTTAGGCTTTGATAGATACATTTGCTTTGACAGTCTCACTTATCATGTTAATTACCATGTACACCAAAGTAATATTTTTAATGTAAAAACTAGACCAAATTACATGCACATATGGATTTGATGGAGTTAAACTCAATATTCCTTCCACATGACTTTAACCTCTTTCCATTTATATAACTACAAAAGTAATCGAGGACTGCATATGTTATTATATAAAATAAAGAGAGGTTTTGTAATTAAGGTATGGAGAGAGAGAGATTAAGAGAAGTTTTGTTAAATCTCAAACCAGCGTTAAAATAATTAATTTGTCCTAAAATTTAAGCAGAACATTATTTTATTCACATGCAGCCGAATTAATCATAAAAAATACAAATTAAAATCTAAAGGAGATCATTATTAAAGATTTTACTATTATACCATTTACATGATGTCAAATGACATCAAAACATTAAGATAGCCAAATAGTTAATTAGATGTGTGATGTATCCTTATCATTCTATTTTTTTGAATGAAAAGGTTAAATTTAAGCGTAGATATGTTTGATATATGTATCATCAAATTAACAGGTAAAATGTTCTGAAAGTTGTCACTAACCGCTAAATTGTAAAAAATTGAAACTTAAACTGTTTTATGAAAACTTTTAAATAATATAAGGTAATTATGGTAAAATAATTAGTCCTTATACGTACTTCTTTTATAAAAAAATAAGAACCAATATGTTAATAAATAGAGGAAAAAAAAAAAGGCTCCAACCTTATAAAATGAAAAAACGAATAGTGACCGATACAAATGGAGGAGAAATTAATGAAATCCAAAAAACTGCAAACAAAATTAAAAAAAAAAGGGTTAACTCTAGAAAAAGTTATAACGACGAAAAATATTTTAGGTGCTAATTGTATAATTTAACCATAATTTTGTATTTAACAGTCATATTATATTACTGAAATAACAAAACCTCATATGATTTAGTTATTTAAAGCCTTGTAGTTGTACACAAACTTCTTTAAGAGGTGATCGATTTATCAAAAGTTGTAAAATCTATCAAAATGTTTAAGGTTTATTCTGAAAAGATTTCACCAAGACAACTTAGATTTGGATTTGTTTTCTATCGAATTAGAAAGTTGTGTGTATATAATAAACAATAACCTCCACCTGCCTCCAGCTCCCAGGCAATAAGGTTAGGTTGTTTTGATGCATGCACTGCACAGATGGAGTATTGATAAGATGAAGAAGTGGCCAAATATTTTGATGAAAAATATTTTTGTTGGATATTAAGGAGTTAGACATTATTACATACACATTAGATATGATAAAAGAATTAATCTAATTTGTACGACCCACACCTTTTGATGGAAAAGATTCATGATTCATCCCTATATACGTGTGGAAAGAAGGTTTGAAATTAAAGGGGTGCTTGCATAGCTAGATGAAAGGCACAAGAGTCCAAAAGGGAGACAAATAAATGATAACAAAATATAATAAAGATTATAAAAATTAAGCCACAATTTAAAAAATATATTGCCATGATATTGAGATGAATCCACAGCCGGCTAACAGAATACATCTCCAAGCAAACTTCTAAGACTTTTCCACTTTACACCACATTCACTTAACTATCTTTAGGTAATGCCTATGTCCTTATTTGTCTCTTTCTCAAACCTTCTCCACCTTCTCCTTTCTATAATACTCTTCTCTCTTACACTTTATTCCTCATATTCACCCCAATTAACAACTCATTCATCTCCTTAATTCTTCACCATGGAATTCAGCAGCCAAGAAGATTCCAAAAGCTCCAGCGAAGAAATTGATCGATCATCTGAACAGAATGATGAGATGGGCACTGGCAGATCCTACGAGTGTGTCTTTTGCAGGAGAGGCTTCACCACTGCACAGGCTTTGGGAGGGCACATGAACATACACAGAAAAGATAGGGCCAACAAGGCCAAATCCAATTTTCCTCCTTCCAGTTCAACCAAGGTTGATGAGAGTAACAGCTATGCAGATCTCGGATTGTACTCAGCATCAAATCCAAGCTATCTTGCAAGAGGGAGTTACTATTCCACTCTTCCTGATCCAGAGGTAGACATCAATTACAACTACTACCATCAATTGTATTTTCCCTCACACACCAAATCACCTTCACATGTACAATATAGTGAGGTTTTGTGTGTAGAGAACCAAAGGGATCCGCAGCTTCTGTTTGGACAAGATTGGAGGCAAAGGGGTTTGAGTTTGTACACCAATCCACTATGTGCACGTGAAAATAAAGACAAGATACAAAACAACACTGAAGAGGACGATCTGGATTTGGAGCTTAGACTTGGTCATCATCCATAGTATATATATAATACCTAGCTTTATAAATATGAGAATTAAGGTATGGCTTTTGGGCCTATATATATATAGATATATATGTATATTTATGGCGTGCAATTGTATAGAAAGAAGGGTTGCAAGTTGGAAGCAGAAAGAAGCAAGATTTCTATAGCATGGAAGCTAGCTTCTTGAAGGAAGGTTGCAAGTTCGGATTTCTGATGAGGGAAGGTACTCGAGATTTACGTTTTCAATCTAGAGAAACTATCTACCTCTAACATATATATATGTATATCTAGGGTTCTATCAGAAGTTCTTAATTATGTGAATGTTTTTCCTGCTACTCTTTAATTTACTTAATTCATGTATGCACATCTACATGCCAGTCGCAATGGAAATTAGGTTATGCGTGTGCTTTTTTATTTTTTAATGAAATAAAAGTCTCTATCTCTACGCACTCTGATCCAAAGGCATCCGTTTCCATGATATGGAACTCTATTGTTTCTTGTTCCTCCTGTTTCCAATGTTTGAAGCGTATGTTACAACAACAAATTGTCACAAATTCAAAGATAGATAATGATGTAATTACTTAGTTAGGAGATATAGTATCTATCATCAGTGTAAACTAGCTAACTATATAGTACGTAATTGCTCAAACTTTCAACTAGTCATGAGTGAGTGTGAAGGTATTTTGATTTCTGCTGTTTGGATATGAAGGTATTTCTATGTTTACTTGGCAACGAAGGAATAAGAAAATTATTTATCTTGATTAGCATTTGAGTTTGGAGTATCTTGGTTATGGGAATTGCATCAATAGAAATGTTTCTTGGAACCATTTTCTTCATCTACAAAATTTATTCACCTTTTTTGCTCAGAAAAAAAAAAAAAAGGTAAGAGAGTGTCTTAGAATATATGCATTTGTCTTATTATTTATATGTATAAGAAATCATTTGAAATTATATGATAAAAATAATAGATAAATAAGATCGTTTTACAACCTTAATAGTGGAATTATATGTGTTACTGTATATAATTAGCTAAAAGCAATATATCTCAAACACAACATGTTGTGTGGTATTTTTTTTTTTTTTCGATGGAGATTGTAGCTATGGAGACATGCTGCTCATATTTCAGAACCCGAATCCTCTTCAACCACATAACACCTAATTAATAACTTATTGATATATAATTAAGTATTATTATTTTTTGAAAATTATAAAATTTAATAGTTTGGATCGTAAACATTTAATAGTCTTGACAACAGTATTACCTTAAACATCAGTTGAGATTATAGATACTTAACATATAGTCCTGAACTATAATAGTTTTTCCTTCAACTCTCAACCCTTCTATCCCTTTATACTTTTGCTTCATTTCTTTGTCTTGCTTTCTTTTGTTCACTTTTATGTCCTTATGTTTTTTTTATATATATACAAAATCAGGAGAGAATATAATTTGCATCCCCCTAAATGTGGCTGTTGTTCTTTCCATGTTTCTAAGGCTTTTATTTTTTATTAACTTACAACACTAAAATTAGTGTTTCTTTAAGTTTATAAAAGCAGTATATATGATTTTCATACATTTTTATATCGTATTTTTTATGGATTAGTAGAATAAAACTTACCCAAATAAGTTATAAGCTTCCAGATAAGTTATTATTGAATAAACATATGTAATTAAAACTGTTTATACAAAAAAATTGCTTAACATGAAGAGATAGTAGTGCATAAATACTAAAAGTAATAAGTACAATTTAATTAATAGGTAGACTTAATGGTAGTAATCAAAATTCAAATAATTTGTATAAGATCTTAATTTTTTTTTCACAACATATTAAACAAGAAATTAAAGTAATATTTATGTTTACACACAAAAAAATCGTGTATGTCTTCAAACTGAATAGAAAATATGCTTCCAAAAATAATGTTCTCATTGTTTAACTGAACATGTGTCTGCAGAACGAGAAATTTTAGAAATACATTTTCTCATATACTTCTGTTTATAAATTAAAATTTATGGAAAAATACTAAAATGAAAAAAAAAATACTTATTAAATATGATGAGACGCATAATTTTTTTAAATAAAATTCAACCAATTAAAAATATTTAAAAATATATTTGATGCTAACATTTGTTCACAAAGTACATTTTAAGTGTTTTGATTTTTTTTTTATTAGTAAAAGAACGACGTAATTCAAGTGTTTCAATTCTCTCCCAAAGAACATGGCGAAACATATTCATGTCTTGAAAAAAAAAAGGTGATTTCTCATAAAAAATAATCTCTGGATCGTTCTCAATCAATCTCTATCCCATAAAAGTGATATTTATGTCTTTTTTCGTTGGATTTTTTTCTTTTCTCTCTTATAAATTATAGGATTTGAACTCTAGATTGATCTTTTATGTGTATTTTAGCTGGTATTTAAATGCTCTATTATGTATATTAACCCTCCATGACGGGACCAATTCGATCTTACCAATTATAAAGTGTGGATTGAATCAAACAGTAAACTTTTTAAACCTGAAACGAGTTAATTTTAATCAACCTGGAGAATAAATTTCAACTATTTAAACTAAATCTACTTAAATAAACTTAATCACCATAAATTTTATTTTATATGTCTTTATATATATAATAATAAATTTATATATATAACAATATCTTTTTGCTAACTATTCTGACAAACCCAACTTGATCTAAATGATTTCATTCAATTTTGATATTTTTTTATCCAATCTAACCTGATAAAAGTTACTGGATTTTTCCCCTAAAACCCTCACCTTACATTTTTTCTTACATGTATTATTGATTTGAAAGTTATAACTGTTGCATATACAATAATGTTTCAGACTGTGTTCTTCAGTCAACTCACTTCCATTATGTCTTACAAAATTCTTCTCAGCTAAAAATTTGTTGGCTGATAAACAAGCATTACTAATCGATGTAGCGAGCTGAATTGACATATAAACTGGTATTATAATATATATGTAATAAAAAGTCGTTGAAAGAGATAAAATTTACTTTAATAATCTTTGAAAGCTTCTCATAGCTTTTAATTGAATATTTTGCGCGTCCTTAATTAACACATTCTTGGAAAAATGTTATGTGGTGATTAACCAAACTTGGAAAGAATAGGAAGATGGAAAAGAAGAAAGAAAAGACATGAAGTTTGAAGAGAAGAAAAGGGAACAAATGCATTGCATGTGTTTAGAGCAGGCCATGGACGGATCTTCTCTTCCCTTGACTTGGACTTCAACGTTCGTTAGTAACTTGTTTTTAATGCATGTCATACTCGGTTTGGTCATGCTCTTGCACATGCCTCGTTTCTTATATCAAATATACACTCCCAATTCTCAATCAACCTTTTATACATCATTTTCATGTCTTCTCATTCATCATTAACCTCACCTTTATAACAGACCCTTTTCTTTTCTTTTTCGCTTACAAGAATGTGCTTCCAAAATATAATAAGGAAATTAAATTTATGAGAAGGTAGAAACTCACCCAAGTCTACATATATCAATGAGAAATTAATACACTATATTTATTATCTCATTATTGATGATGTGATATTTATCGATCAAATCGAAATATATCTATATGCTACTTGTGTGCATACATTTTTTTGTCAAAATTTAAAAATGTAAAATATATGTAATAAAAATACTTTTATAAGTTGAAAACTTATATATTATATTTACCTTGATGCATATTAGTGGATACTTAGTAACTTTATATGATAAGAAAATTCAATACAAAAGTAGGTTCTTTCTCATATATTTATGAAATATCACTTGCGAAAATTCCTTAAGAAAACTTCAAGGCTTACATGTTCTCCCAGGTTTTATTGATAAACTATCGGAATGATGGATCATTTCAAAAAGCACCAGTGGTCTAGTGGTAGAATAGTACCCTGCCACGGTACAGACCCGGGTTCCATTCCCGGCTGGTGCAATGCCTTTTGTTTTATCTTTTTCCCTCTTTTTTCTTTTTCCCTCTTCACAATCAGTTTCCGTTTTTCCTTTTCACATAGAGACATGAAGAAAGGGACCACAGAAGTGGGTGGATTAAGAAGACAAATTTCCTCCACCCCTACTCGGTTGAGCAAAAAGATGCATGATTTCCAAAGGGCACGTGCGGATGTGTTGCAGTGCAGGTTAGTTAGTTTATATTTTTTAAAGTTGACATGTGTTTTTTGTTTGGAGTTTGATTTTTAATAATTAAAATGAATGGAGTTAATTTTATTTGATATTTGTTTATTTTTTTTGCAGAAAGAACTTCAAGCATATCGACAAGATCTTGTTTGTACATGGGTCCTACACGATAACAATCTTCGTCGACAAAATGTGTTGGAGGAATTGAAGCTTATATGAGCATGGGGTTGCTGACTAGTGATTTATTAAGATCTTTGTGCATTGTATAGACATTTCTGAAGTTAATTTTGTAAATTGTAATTTGAACTTGGTAGAGGGTATTGAATGTTGAATGTTGTGTACAAATACTGTTTGCAACATTTGTTAGTAAACAGTTCTGTTAGTATTTACCTGTTTCCATATGACATGATTGGTGTCATTGATGGACATGTTTTTATGACATATGTTGCGATGTGTGGTCAATAAGTACTGGGTAGTTAAACACTTAATTGCTTCTGGTTGAACACTTAGAATGTCCAATGTTGGCAGTGGGTATTTGATGACTGTTCAATCTTGACTTATGGGTATGGTAGTGACTTTTATGATGAAGCAATGACAGACCATTTAGTCTCAAAACATGTAAATTTTACAGCTGTGGAGGTCAGGGATGCACTTAGATGGTTCCCTGAGTGTGTGGTCAGAAACTAATGCACAGTTAAACACTTAACTACATAAGGTTGAACACTTAGAATGTCCACTGGTGACCTTGAGTATTTCAGTTCCAGCTATTATTTGAGTTCCAACCATTACCTAGTTATGACAGTGCTAGAGAGTTATAGGAATTAGCCATGCATAGCTTTGTTAATTTGCACATTGTTAAACATGTAAATTTTACAGTTGTGGAGGTTAGGGGTGCATTTAGATGGTTTCCTGAGTGTGTGGTCAGAAACTAATGCGCAGTTAAACTCTTAACTACGTAAGGTTGAACACTTAGAATGTCCACTGGTGACCTTGAGTATTTCAGTTCCAGCTATTATTTGAGTTCCAGCCATTACCTAGTTATGGCAGTGCTAGAGAGTTATAGGAATTAGCCATGGCATAGCTTTGTTAAGTCGCACATTGTTAAACATGTAAGTTTTACAGTTGTGGAGGGTAGGGGTGCACTTAGATGATTTCCTGAGTGTGTGGTTAGAAACTAATGTGCAGTTAAACACTTAACTACATAAGGTTGAACACTTAGAATGTCCACTAGTGACCTTGAGTATTTCAGTTCCAGCTATTATTTGAGTTCCAGCCATTACCTAGTTATGGCAATGCTAGAGAGTTATAGGAATTAGCCATGACATAGCTTTGTTAAGTCGCACA
>Ga0209489_106722_pt1 | contig 18133 bp, 7 predicted proteins | sample SiratrowhiteBW_FD_187527 | JGI IMG/M metagenome (GOLD analysis project Ga0209489, IMG submission 187527) | Root nodule microbial communities of legume samples collected from California, USA - Siratro white BW (SPAdes) (version 2) | ecosystem: Host-associated > Plants > Roots > Nodule | place: USA...
AAAAAAAAAAAAAAAAAAAGTTTACTTAGGAAAAATATTGATGAGAAAAAAATAGATAAAAAATATAGACATGTTGATCATCTTCATCCCTAAATTAAACTATTCTATTATAAGAAATTTATTTTATAATAATTTTCAATAAAAAAATTGTACTTAAAAACTTAAAATGATTTTAATAAAATGAAGAAATATACAATATTGTTAGAAGTAAATGACAAATAAAGAATTAAGAATAAAATAAACAAATTTAGACAATTGATTGGAAAACAAAGGGTTGACAAAAAAAAGAGAAAAGAAATAACAAAATAATATACAATTGAATTTATTCCTAGAATGAAAATATGCTTGAAACTTGATTCTTTTAGGCTTTGTATGGTTGGGAGAGTGGATTTGAGAGGATGAATTTGAAGGGATTTGAGTGGCTTGTGTGTGGATGAGAAGGTTGTTTGGATTAATGGATGGATGGTAAGATTTGAAGGGATTTGAGGGAATTGGTTATGAAAGTTTGGGATTGATTTGATAGATGTTATAGATTTGTTTTTATTTTTTTAATTGATATATTTCTGAAATTATTAATTAATCCTTATGACATAAGATGGTAAAAAATTAAAATGAATTAGATTAAATTGATTTTAATGTAAAAAATATAGAAACTGAATTAACTAACTAGATACTTTTTAGTAGGTTGATAATGATTTTAATTAATCCAACCCATGATCATCCTTATTTTTGTGTGCTAATAATTTTATATTTAAAAGAAAATAAAACGGTTTTTAAAATGAATAAAAATATTTTAAATAACATCTTCTCCCCTCAATTTCATTTCATCATATATATTGAATCAAATAAGGAGACAAAAATATATTTTTTTCTGATTTACTTCAATTAAACATTAAGTAAACATATTTTCATCAACAAAAAATAAAAAAGAAGAATAAATAGAAAACAATATAATATTTATAATATACTTTTATTATTTTTTTTATAAAGTAAACAATTTTTAGTGATTTAATTATTTTAGGTCAATAATATAATTATGAATGGATAGATTGTATTGAGTATGGGTAGATTGAAGAGAGATTAATTATATTATAGCTATTTTGGAAAAAAGGGAAGTATTATGAATGAAAAAAGAATATATATAATTATTGAAATCTTTGAAGAATTAAGTATAAATCAGTTTATTTTTCATATATAATATATATATTGATACAAACCCTAAACCCACTTAAATGAGTGTTTTGTAATTTCCAAAGTTAAGGGTATTTCGTAATTTCCACTTCATTTACAAGGGCTATTTCATAATTTTGATCTTCATCCCTTCAAATCCCTGCAAATTTCTTCAGATGAGGGAAGATCATCCTGTAAATCTCTCCGCATCCATCCTTCCAAATCAGGTCAACCAAACAACCTTCATCCCCTCAAATCCATCTTCTTGAATAGTAAATTCCCTCAAATCAATCCAACCAAACACAACCTTAAGGTTACAAATCCAATGCAAAACATAACTAAGCAAAAATAAAAATTGAAACCGTCACAATGGCGAAGATGAAGACTTTCACAAATTCATAAACGATAAAAGCATAAATGTCTCTTCTATATCTAAATTTGTAGATTGAAATTTCTCTATGGTAAAGAAGTTTATAGTACTCTTCAATTGAAAGAAAAATTTAAAAAAAAAAAATTAAAAATAGTGTAAATTAAATTATACCTACACTGTTAGAATAAAAACAATTAAATTATGTTAAACTTGATCTTGTTTTAGAAGATAGATTTAATCAACAAAAGATAAATAAAAAAAATTCTCTTAAATACAAACTTTAGTTACCTTGATTAAACTGAAGTGAACTGATTATTAATTAATTTAATTTAACAATCAACTTACATATAAAAAAATAATAATTGTATTCGCCAGTTTACATAATGATAAAAGATAGAAAAAAATGATTGAAAATTAGTTAAAGAAGTTGTCTACTTTATCTATATATATTATAGATAGATGGATTATTTATCAAATATAATAAATTTAAATTTGTTTTGTGTTCTGATGATACAGAAGATAATTAATATTTAATTAAACACTAACTTAACAGTGGGTTGTTGAATTTGGTTGAATGTATCCTAGTGAAACATTATAGTGAAACATTATAGGTCTTTTAGGCTGAAAGTGGTGAAATTGTGCAATAACTTCAGTGCCCTAATTCTCAAACTGAAATTATGACCCTCTAACTAAGACACATACTGCCAAACCTCTACTCAAGTACGGATCCAATTCATGACTATGAAGAATAAATGAACTCTCCATTTTAAAATTTCAGGTGTTTCAGCTTTCATGCATACAAATATTTTATTTTATGTAAATTTAGACCATATTACTCTCTTTTACTTATTTATTATATTATTTTCTTTTATATTTAAGTAAAACAATTTTCAATACTTTTTTCACCTAAGTGCTGTGTAACTTCATTACTACAATTATTGGAAAAACATTATACAAATCTTCGAGTATACAATTGCAGATGTTTCTTTTTCTAGCAACTGCTATAGAAATCTTCATATTATATATATATATATGTATGCATAATTTAGTTCTTCCATATGATTATGTGTTACTTTTGATATAAAGAATCCTTTCCGTGTAAAAATCTTTATCTATGTGACCCAAACAAATAATTATATTAGTTAATAGATAAAATTATATACGATGTCTGATGTCATTTCTGTTTCAAACTTTTAAAATAATAAATTTATGATTCTTTTTTTTCGTATATAGTATTTAATTTTTTAATTTTTATTTCATGTAAGACTGAGAATATGTCTTTTTCATCAGTTTTAGACCTTCCTTCCCCAGTTCCAACCTCATAATCCCTGAATTTTTATCTAAAAAGAATTGGACGATGACTAGCACCCTACACTCTGAATCTTCTTGCCACAATGCAGTACATGTGCAATTAAACTATATAATGTTTATGCTTCAACATAAACCAAATATTTGGTTAATGTAAAAACACTTCCCTCCATTAATTATTCATGTACATCAAAGGGTATAATTGAAAATAACTGTACAAATACGTTAAAATTCTAAAATAATAAAAGTTATAAAAAAACTAAAACATCCAAACTTTCGAAATGGAAGGAATATAAAAGTTCCTTTTCCATTATATGTCTGATCATTAGCGTTTACCATATAAATATAGAACGATATTACTCTTATCTTTCAAGAACAATTAAAACCTTTTATTAGATAGATATCTAGGAGGAGGAGTGAGGTATGGTGATATCAATAAATCTTCTTAAGTCAAAGATGTGTCTTGTCAACTAGGTCTAGTTCAGTTTATTCGCTTATAAAAAAAAAATTACATATAATTATAACTCGAAGGAATAAGTGAAATGAAATAATTATATATACATAAAATATAATTTTTATTTAATAAATTATTATTTTAGGATTGAATTATATTTACATATTTTAAAATACTATGGAAGTTTACGATTAGTATACATATCAATTTATCTTATTGGATTATCTTTCTATGTCTATTCTTATAAATTTTGCATTTTAGATATTCAACTTTTAGATGGGTAAGGAAAGCGTTAAAATTTTCAACTTGATTAAATATATAATCAATTTATTATACATGTAAAGTAGAGACAATGATTAATTAAGAAGTTGATTTTATAAGATATAGTTAACTAAAAAATTAATTTTCAAAAAAATACTTGATAATAGTTCATCTCTGTTGTGGTACGCCAAAAGTGGCCAACTTTGGCAAATGCACTAAACCATTTACCACAAAATGCTCCACCCATCCACTACAACTACTACACCATAAAATCACCATAACCAATCTTCATCAATTCCATGTCGCATAAATAAATTGCAATATTGGGACACGTAATGCTTATATGTTCAATTGTTGATCGTTGATAAGGCATGTGCGTCAAACTATATATATGTTAGATAAACAGAAAATAAACTAAAAAAAAATATTGAGATTCATACCTAAAGTTCACAAATACAAGCATTAACCGTGTAAGGTAGATAAGCACATCTTAAGTGAGAATGAACTTGTTCTTCATTTCCATCATTAGCGGTGAGCACCACCATGTGAATGTTCTTCATAGTAACGTAAGCAATGAGATTTCATTTTTGTTTAGGTTTAATTTGAAGTCAACCTTAAATGAATAACTTTGTGTTAATTTAATTATAATTTATTTTCTAAATGTCAAGCTCCATATGTGATCGTTTCTTTTTGAAAGTAATGTGAATTCCTTGTCACATTAATTTCATAGAATGATCTAGGGTCGATTAAGACAAGTAGATTGATTGGAGCCACCATTAGAATTTGAAACAATAGTACTCCTATCTAATAGACACATAACTTCCAACATCATATAAAAAGAACTCCACTTTTTTCTCCTTCTAATTGTCTTTCTTGGTCCGAATTAGGTTTGATAATTACGTGTAGCTCAAAATATTGATTTAAACAATAAACAAGAAAGTATGGGACAAAACATTAGCTAAATTGGTAAATGTTAGGAGTTGATTTGAATTAGAAATTCCAATAATATATACTAGTTATGTTCTTAATTATATGTTCCTTGACTTTAGATAGAAAGCTTAAATCATGGCTATAATCTTCATACACGAGTTAAAAATTATTGTTTTTGCTTGGACCGTTCATGAATTCATGCGAGATTGGAGAAAGTTATTCTAGAACATTGAATAAATATGAAGATTCTTGTTCGTTATCCAATGAATAGAACCATGCATGTTTTATATTTATTTTGTTTATTTTATTTATACTATAGAAGATGGGAGGCAACTATGTATACCCGAATGAAGGTTTTGAGAACAAATGTATTGCATGAATTATTATAGGGTTGTTAGAGATAATAAATGAACTAAAAATTGTAGCCGGTTGAGGCCACCTATCAATGAGAAAAATATATATTTTCCCACAATTAGAAAATAACTTGATAAAATTATTTTTATTTTACATAAAATAAAACATTGAAGTTATATTTTATAATTATGGACCTAATTTGACTTTATTATTTTGAAAAGTTGCGTTTCGATTGGATATTATCTACATGTCATCACTAGCATAATATTACTTTATTATTTTGAAAACTTTTTTTCATATTTATAAAAATTTGTCTATGTGATATGATATAATTTTAGTATAAGAAAGAAGGATGAAAATTATGTTATTATGATACGATAGCAGTAATTATGAGAGTTAAAAAAAATGATTTAAGGTCTTGTTTGAAATGAAATTGGAATTTGCTAGTTATCCATAAAATTACTTATCTATAAAATTGTATTTTTATTGGTTTGGATTAAAACATCATTTTAATACAATTTTAATAATTTTTGATATTCTGCTTCCGAACTAAGTTAGAATTTGTTCTTTTCTCATAAAGTTATTTTTTTTTATTTGTCGCAATAGTCTTCTTTTTTTTAAGTTAAAATTTATTACTTTTCTATAATTTTTTTATTAGTTTAGATTAGAACACCAAATACAATTTATTCTTATAAATAGGAAGAGTTATTATTTGCAGTGAAATTGTCTCATTATTGTACAATCTTTATCCTATTTTCTTTTTACTGAAATTGTTCTGCTTAGCATGATCTTAATTTAAATAAAAATTTTTAACATTGTTCTGAAATTGCCCCCGACAATTGTGTCTACCTAGGCATGATTACTCATTTTTATAAATAAAAAAAATCATTTTCATAAATATGTAAAAAAAAAAAATTGTATAATTTTGATGTTTTAACCACAAAAGCATTACAACAATGTCATCTTCACTGAATGAACATTCACATCTTCAAAATAAATTTCTGTATGATTTTGGGATAACTCATTTTTATTCACGATATCTTTCAGTATTTTAACTTGTTAATTGTGTGAATTTGTATCTAGAATTTACATATAGTGTGTGGCATCTTTTGCACTTGCATGTGTTTTGTTGATGCATCTAGCTAGTTGTCACTGATCTTTAATGGAGTGCCTCGTGTTGGCCTATTGAGCATGCCTTGTGTAGCAGTAAGGTTGAGTTTGATCTCTCAAAAGAAAAACATGCGTTTCTGCTTTTGTTTTTCCTACATAGCTACCTATAGCTACAAGTTCATAAAAGAAAATGAAGAATCTTCTACGTACTTTGCATGATTTTTGTATAGCTATTCCGATATTTTCTACATTCCATTCATTTTAGATCGGGTAACGCGTAACTGATAGATCTAGGATGAAAAAAAAAACACACACACACACTTGGATTTTGATAATTAAACATATGTTCATAAATAAAAAGGGTTTTTCTAAACCCATTTTTTGAACTAGAAAAAAAAAAACGAATGACAAATACTTAAAATTATATAAATATCTCTAGTTTTATAAACTTGTTTATTTGTGTCAACAACATTTTCTTAGAAAAAAAAATTGAAGAGAGAAGATGGGTGAATCAATTTATTTAAGGTATAAAAAGCTTTTAAAATCCTAAAATGAGAAATAATATCTCAAATTTATAATTTAATAAAATGAAATCGATGAATTTTCATTTTATTCAACTAATTTCGGATTTAATTAACAACCCTTCTTTTAAGGTTGTATTTCTTATAGAAAATAAGCCGGGCTATAGATTGATATTTAGCAGAACACTATTATATTAAATTTCTCATAACCTCTAAAATATACAAAAGTACCACTTGAATTAATATTTGATATATTGAAATAAAATTATAATAAATTGGATTACTTAAATCATAACACTCACTAACTTGAGATACAAGTACATGATTTTCTTCAAGACCAAACAAAATAGGTGTAATGTTCCACTAAAAAACAATTAAATTATATATATATATATATATATATATATATATATATATATATATATATATATATATATATGTGTGTGTGTGTGTGTGAGAGACAGAGAGAGAGAGAGAGAGAGAGGGTGTGTGTGTGTTTTTTTTTATATAAAAATAATCTCATTATAGAAACAATTAATTCTAAGTGTTTTACTTAAGCGAGCATGAAAATGATTACATAACTTTAGTCTTCACACAAAATTCAAGAGACCGTCCATATATACATGATATTTAAAAATATAGTAAATATAATATATCGAGAGATACATTATACATAGTAAAATTTCGTCCCATGAAATCTATTATCTCTATAAAAGATTAAACACAAGTTTTTTTTTTTTTAACGTATAAATAGACTATTGATCATCATTTCAAAAGTTCCCATATTTAAAACATTCTAACCTGAAGTAATTTTCTCACCAAGTTTTTTTTTTTTTTTACTATAACGATTTTCCAATAAACGTTTTATAAGAAAAAGAAAAACTTATATTCTCTTGTGATATTATTCTACGGCCAAATCTTCCTAATGCTTTACAAGAATCGATTAAATGGAGAAGTAATACATTTGATAATATAACAACTGTCTATTTAATAAGAAACAATTATAATGTACGACATTTCCTCCAAGTTTCGTATGAAACAAGACCCAAATCATTGCTAGAAATTGAAACTATGATGATATAAATGATTCTACAAGAAACCATCATAATAAATTCTGAAATAAATAACTGTTTTGTCACAGTGATGAAAAAATAATATTTATATGCATGGCATAATTCAAAATATTTAAATCCAATCACTAACTCAATCATAGTGGCTTAACCCTAAACTAAATCAATCCAACTGTGCAAATGCAAACTCTTGTTAATTTAGATTTTGGACATGAACCGGAAAAAACGGAGATCCAAGTCCGAAAACGCATTGGAGTGTGAGATTTAAGAAAGAAAGAGTATCCAGAAAAGGACACGTGTCAGTAGACAGGGTGTTATATTTGACTTGATTGTTTTTGTGAAATAGAAAAAAGAACATGGCACGTTGCTTAATAATGAGACAATTCGTACACTTACCTAAACTTTCAGGACGCCCCTTTCTTCTCTTTAGCCACTCACATGCCAAATTTTGCTCTTATTTTTTTAATTATGAATTTCAATTTTACATATATAAATAAATAAGAGATAATATATTTGATAAATTTCTATAAATAAAATATTAAAAAAATTAAACGTTACCCTTTTAGAATCACTAAAACCATGTTAATTCCATCATTATTATTCCATTCAAGTAAGACCCAACTAAACTTAAAAGTTGTTACATAACGAGACACTTCTATGAAAGAATGTGACAATAAAAGAGGCAATCCTGTTAAATAATGCATGAGTTACTGTAAATTTTTTAATATTCTTTTCGATTTTTATAAATAAAAGTATTAACTCTTGCCAGAAAATAATTTTCTTTTCCTTCTTTTAACTTTTCCTATCTTGGCAAAAGGAAAATTTTTACCTTAAAAAACTCATTTTTGCTTCTCTTTTCTCTTTATATTTATTAGATTTTGTTTTCATCTCATTCTTTACCAAATTACACATATTTGTGTGTGATTTTAATCCATCTAGCTCTAATATTCATATTTAGTTTTCAAATCCTAAAATTTATAATTTTATACTAAATTTTATCTAATAACACTAATTAATGAAAATGCAACAAAAATAATTTATATGATTATCATATAACTATTAATAAAGAGATTTCTTTTACTAACCTTTTTAATGTATACATTCTCTTATCAAATTTATCCTCACACAACCTATTTTATTGATTTTATTATATGTAAAAAAAAAAAAAAACTATCTATCATAATTAGCGTTTGCATTACAACATTATAAAATTTAATATTTTTTTAATAATTTTTACATTGATCTTTTTATAATTCCAATAAAAATTTTAATAATAACTTTTTATTTAATAATTATTATAAACGTATTTTTTTTTTATTATTGTAAAAAGGTATATACACATATTCATAGGGGCTTACATTTCCACTAATATAAATAAAGAGGTTAATCTCACATTATATCTTCTTATAATAATAGAATATTAACTAATTATAAATCATGTTATATATGTATGGTATTATATAATTGTTTATTTAAGAATTAACAATTATTTAAATAATAATTGTTAACATAGATTGAATTGTTTTTTCATAAATATTCTTGAAAATATGAGTTTTTGAAAAAAAATAACATGTCATTTTTAAAATGATATTTTTGGTACGATATCCTTTTAAACTTGAAAAGCTTAGTATAATTTTTTTGAAATAAAATATAAATGAAAAATATTTTTCACAATTAATACATACTTTTTTTATTTTTTCAATTATGTATATGGACAAAAGAAATAAGACATAATTACCCCAAAAAAATCATTCAAAAAATCAATATCATGTTGTACATTATTTAAACGGGCAAAGCCTTACTTTTTGTAATAAGAAAAGTTAAACATAAAATAAAAATGGTTGATAAATTAAAAAACACACATGAAAAATATTGTTTGGTTTGTGTGCATTGGTGTAGGGGAGTTGCGTAAAGAGAAAGAGAGGAGAGGGGTGCGAGGTGGGAAAAGAAGTAAGAGAGAGAAGCAAAGTAGTTAATGGCAGTTAGAGCGGTGGTAAGTTGGTTACTTCTAGTTACTCATTCCTCTGATTAACTTAACCCTGGTTAAGACTCTCTCCCTCTCCCTTCTCTTTCTCTTCCCATGTACGTGCCTTGCTATTTAAACCCCTCTCCCTCACCTCCCTCTCTGGCTCCATCCTTTTTCTCTCTTCCTCTTCTTCTTCCTCCTTCTCCCTCTCACAACGTTAACAACCAACCACAATAACAAGGTACAGTACTTTGTGTTCAGAGAAGCTGCCAAAAACCACGCAGCAGAGCAATGAAGCAGTTGTCTCTCACACTCTTCACTCTCACCGTTCTGCTTGCGGTGATGCTTTCTGCTGCCGCCAACGCAGTCAATCAAAATGAGATCACCAAACACAAAGCCACAGAATCAAGGTATCTCAGCCACAGAAATGCTTCAAGCTTCCACCTTCTTCCCTGCTTCAAATTCTATCAATTTTTTTTGCTTTAGATTATTTGTTTTCTAGAGTCTCATTTCAGAAATGCTTTTCTCGCGGAATGAACAGGGATGTGGTTGGAGAAAACAAGTTGCGAGTTCAGAGCTTGAAGAATTCGTCGATGGCAGAAAGGTGAGTGTTTTGTTTGCTGCTTCTACGATTTACTGACGTGTGGCTCTTACAATCCGGCCGTCCACGTGGAATCGGGAAAATGAGAGCCGTCGGATTTGGGCGAGCTGTGTTTTCGGCTCGGAAGAGAACTAATCTGAGCCGTTGATTAATTCTGTTGAGGAGTTTATTTGGTTATTATTTAAACGGTGTCGTTTTAGCTGTTCTGCTATTTGTGGAGTGTAGTTGATTTATTTTAGTTTATTTTCAGGTTGGAGGATGCTTTGAATGAACATGCAGTTGATGATCCAGAGGAGATTGCTTCTATGGTTGATGAGTAATATTTCTTTCTCTGTCTCTTCCTCTGTTTCTGTGTGTTAGTTCATTTTTATATTATATAATTTTTTTGCTTTTGTTTTCTAGTGATATTATTGGTTGCTTTATATCCCATCTCATCATAGGTCATGTGCTTCGTAGATTAGTTTAACTGTTTACATTTTTTTATTTGCTTAGAGAAGAGGGCTCACATGATCATTTAACAGAATATAAGGATCAACTGAGAATCAACATGGCAAACCCACTTGGCTTTAGTATTGTTAACGTAGTAATAATTATTGAGATGCAGAACCAAAGAAGGGAAACACATTACTTCTCGTGAATCCACCTGTTGGAATAATAATATTGGATAATAACCTTTTCATTCTTTTTTGGCGAATTTTGCCTTTAAGAAAACTCTGTCAAAGTGGTTAATTTAGCTATGTTTTATTTCAAAGTTACAAGCTATATATGTGTTCTTCTTTTGATAATTAAGAGGGTATCCCAACGACTTTCCATGATTGGGTTTACCCCCAAAATCTATCCCTGTTTAGTACAGGGTAAGATATCCACATCATAACAAATGCCAAGGGATTTTAGAGCAAATTTCCTTGTTGGAACAAATATCACCTCTGCAAAACAAAATCTCCAGAAAAATTCTAAACTAGTAATTGATTGGGAAGGACCTATTGTTTCTTTTGAAAGATTATATTTTAGTACTAAAGTGTTAGTATTTTGAGTGTTATATGAGTTGAGCAAAAAAATTATGTGAAGTATATCAGAAGAAAAATCTTTAATGCTCGAAATTGTCACCTGTAGGAAAAGTTTAAGTGTATAGTTTTATCACACAATAGTTTAGGATCATGTGTAAAGAAAAACGAGAAAAAATAATAGTATTTGATTCCACGATGTGTGACCTTATTCTTTGATGCCTTTCACACACTGACGTATTGAGCAGGGTTGTTATTCCCTTTAGTCATGATGCCAGTAGTTTTTAAAATTCTTTCTTTTTTTCACAATTAATAAGTGTAGTTCATGCTTCAATTAATTCTTCACGTTCTGAAGTTCCCTTACACGTTTCTAAGGAATCAACCCCCATGTTCTATGCAGATGAGATCTCTTAAAAATTGAAGCGTTTATATTCTATTTGCCAGCTTAACCACATGCCAGTGTCTCGAGATCCGACCATTTCGTTCATATAATTTCCTTGTCTTTTTTTATTTTCCTTATCCTAAAATTGCTTTTCCAAGTACAAACACCTTTTTGTACCTAAACTCCAAGTTTCATGACTAATGACTTCAATAAGTCATTCAGCCTTGGGTATACCTGTCATTTCACTTCCTCTTCACATTTTTAGACCAATGGTCCCCTTAATTGCTTCCCTAATCACATTCACCGGTAGACAGTAGGTGAGAGTCATTTTCCACTTGATTCGGTAAACAATACTATTTTAATTATATAACTATAGCATAAATTCCTTTCTTATATCTAATATATGACCTACAGGAAAGTCTTGATATATTGTAAACAGTAATGCCGGTTAGGGGTGTTTTTACTCATATTTATTAGCTTCGATTAATTTCATGCACACTGCATGGATATATAGTTTTAGACATGACGGAAACCAAAATCAAAATCATTAGAGTCACTCTGCATTCTCCAATTGATGTGGATAAAATAATTGCATCAGCCATTCGAAATGATGATTTGGTCCTACGTACAGTTTCGTATCAGTAGATGAAGACTCTTTTGTGCATCATTGATTGCATTTGCCCTCTTGGCATCTCTGCTAGTAGAACAAAATATACAAAGTTGAATTCGGAGTGTTGGGAACTAATGCATCTCCCATTCCCACATCTTCCAACAGGGTGGGGTAATGCACATGAATGATGTTCCTCTCTCCAGCCTGTCTGCAAGAAATGGCTCCAAAATGCAGATCAGATCTGGTTCCACCGTAATACTTTCTAGTCATAGTTGTATTTTGGCCGATCCTGCAGCTGCTGTCTGTCTGACACATATGCTATTCAATGAGACCTCCATGAGCTTATTAAATGACCATCATTCAGGAAATTAATAATAACGCTTTTCGCCACCGACACCCTAAAGTACTAAGCAGAAACTAGATCTCCCCCACCTTCACATTCATTTCTACCAGATAAATTATGCTTGATTCCAATCCCCGATTTTCCGTATGCACCGTATCAGTCCTATCCATGTAGACCCACATGACCGACTCACCACTCCTCCCACCCATGCATAAATTCATTCCCACTTCAATTTTATACTGTTTGTCATTAACTCATTTTAATTTTCAATTTATTCTTTCATCTCATAATCACGTGATAATACCCTATCTTATCACTAAAATAATTTATCAACTTTAACAAATATTTTTGTTTTTTTCCTCCAAATTCTTATCATAGTACATGCTACAGATCTTATACAAGTGTTGCACTAGACACGAGTCATGTAATTTAAACACCATATAGATGTACATAATTCAAAATATCCATATTTGTCGGTATCAAATTGTCTGATGTGAATAAAAAAAAAAACAGGTTGTCATATTCATAACCTTTTCATTTCATCACACTTCAACTTCATATTTCTTTTTTATTTTTTATCATGTCATTTTGTCGGTTTCTTTCTCTTTCTATTTGTCCTTTGTCTATCTCCTTTCTTCAACCTTTATATTCAGAAGGAATTTTTATCAACCTTCTTGCATAATACATAATTAAGTATTATTGTTATTATTATTTCCATAACATATAAACTTAATAGCAGTTAAGAATATAAACAAGTACTGATCTAGGTTTTTTTCTAATAATTTTTCAAATCTAATTTCTTCTGAAAAGAGATGATGCCCAGCTAGAACTGACGAAAAAAAAAGGAATTAATTATAACGTACGTGTCTTTTTAATTTAATTTATGCATGGCTTAAAACAGGAGCATACGCAATTCAACGGCTAGAAGGAATCTGAATTTCTTCTCATGCGGGACGGGGAACCCAATCGACGACTGCTGGCGGTGCGACAGGCGGTGGTACCTCCGGCGAAAGCGGCTCGCCAGCTGCGGCATCGGCTTCGGCCGCAACGCGATCGGCGGGCGGGACGGCCGCTACTACGTGGTAACGGACCCCAACGACGACGACCCGGTGAACCCGAAACCGGGGACACTCCGGCACGCCGTGATCCAGGACCGTCCCCTGTGGATCGTGTTCAAGAGGGACATGGTGATCACGCTGAAACAGGAGCTGTTAATGAACAGCTTCAAGACCATCGACGCGCGCGGCGTCAACGTCCACATCGCCTACGGCGCCTGCATCACCATCCAGTTCATCACCAATGTGATCATCCACGGCCTCCACATTCACGACTGCAAGCAAACGGGCAACGCCATGGTTCGCAGCTCCCCCTCCCACTACGGATGGAGAACCATGGCTGACGGCGATGGCATCTCCATCTTTGGTTCAAGCCACATTTGGATCGACCATAACTCCCTCTCCAGTTGCTCTGATGGCCTTATCGACGCCATTATGGGATCCACTGCCATTACCATCTCCAACAACTACTTCACCCACCACAACGAGGTATACCCCTACTCACCCTTCCCACATGTCACATCATTAATTCATTCAGACAAACACTATCAACACCACATTCTCTTTTTTCTTTCATTCTTAATAAATACTTAATGCTTCTCTTTTCCACGTTTCCTTTTACTTCAAACACAGATCTTGCTAACCATGGTTAAAAGAAAAAACTCTTTTTTATTAAAAATTATATTTTTATAGCACTTGCCTTTAAAATTATGCAGGTCATGCTTCTGGGTCACAGTGACTCTTATGTCCGCGACAAGCAGATGCAAGTGACCATTGCTTACAACCATTTTGGGGAGGGACTTGTCCAAAGAATGCCCAGGTAACTAACATCTTTTAAGCAGGCAAGAGGTCAATTTTGTTTGACTTTTACTTTTAAATTTTCCCAACCAATTACAGATCACTTTATGATATTTGCCGATCTATAACTGCATGATTGGATAACTTATTTTTTTATTATATTATTGATTTTCCTTTTGAGAGATGTGGGGTCGGGTGTTTGCATCCTTGGGTGACGTCATTGATCTCACGACGTTCTTGGGCCCGCCTTCCTGATGTTTTGAGTTGGGCTATCGGAAGCCCGTTTAAATTTAACAGTTCTAATACTGGCCATCGCATTCTCCACCCCATAGTTTTGAAGGTGCACCCCTGCGATTTTGAAAAGACAAAAGTATCACTACTTCGGATGAAATGTATTCTGCATTGTAATTTGGAGGATACATTTCTAAATCTGAAAATATAGTTTAGATTATGTAATTTGGAATACATTAATATATTTCAAATGCCTAGAAATATAATTCAAAATAGATTTTTAGATCAAGAAATATATTTCACACACGACTTGTTTATGGATAATGCAGATGCAGACACGGGTATTTCCACGTGGTTAACAATGACTATACCCACTGGGAAATGTATGCAATTGGTGGTAGTGCTGACCCCACAATTAACAGCCAAGGCAACAGATACCTTGCTCCTGCAAACCCTTTCGCCAAAGAGGTAAACATGTAATGTAATGGTGTTACGGGTGGCAATATGTTGTTGATGACTGATGATGATGAAGATCATGAACCTTTTTATTAAAAATGGGAAATTGAATGTGAACAGGTGACAAAGAGAGTAGATACTGGTACATCCATATGGAAAGGTTGGAATTGGAGGTCTGAAGGAGACCTTTTGCTGAATGGAGCCTTTTTCACTTCTTCAGGAGCAGGAGCTGCAGCGAGCTATGCTAGAGCCTCAAGTTTGGGGGCCAAATCATCTTCTTTGGTTGGTACCCTTACCTCTGGAGCTGGTGTTCTTAACTGCCGCAGGGGTAACATGTGTTAATATCAAACACACTACAACCAAAGGAAAACCAGTATTGAAACACCCGAAGAATACTTAAAACAAAAAGAGGCAGAGAAAAAGCATAAAGTAAAGGAAGAAAGAAAAGTTTTCATTCTTTTTCCTCTTATTATTGCGTTGTTATAGATGTACTGATTGAGTTTGCACATGCAGCAACTGTGATCACACCCGTTGTTTGTCTTCTGACTAGTTAGATATCGGGGGGAACACTGTACATTTTATGTGAACTGTTATCAAATTGATAACAGTGATTGCTTGAAAGCCATTTCCCACTTTCAGAATTTTCACTTGTGCCAGAGAGATTTCCCTATAATTTTCCAAGGGAAACTAAATCTACTCTCTCCCCCCCTTAGTTTCTTTCTGTCTTCCCATGTTTCCTCTATTGTATGCTCTTCAAACCCTTATGTTTGTGTCCACAATGAAATGGGCAAGAAGGGAGGGGGGATAACAAGGAATGTATTACTCAAATAGTTGGTTGTGTATTTGTTTAAATCAGAATATTATCATCTTCTACTTATGCCTTTTCATCTCCTTCATGCATGCCTTAATTTTTATTTTATTTTATGGTTTAGGGGTTAAACGTTTTTTTCATTCTCATCCATTACATGTACCCTAAATAAGGACGTCCATTCTCCTACCACACAACTAATGTCAAAATTTTTCGGACCATCACACGTTACCTTCCAAACTAAACATATAATATCTTTAAATAATTTTAATTTATTTCATTTATTAACATGAATTAAAAATAAATGCACTTCACTACGCCATTCATAAAATGCGTAGGTCACTTTAAATAAGCCAAAATATTGTGATTCAATCACTAATTAATTTCATCAAGTAAACAAATTATTAAAAGAAATACATATGTAATAAATTTTAATATTTACTCTATTAAAAAAATGCTACAGTAAATTTGTTAGATAATTAAATATTCAATATAATATGTAAAATGTTCTTTAATCAATATTTCAAGGAGACTTTTTTTTTTTTTTTTTTTTCTTAAAGTTAGAAGTTAATACATCCACAGACAATTTCTTTCCTAGCAAGACACACACTTTAACTGTCCACTCTACCTCTCTATTCGGCCAACAAAACGAATGTTTGCAAGCATATAAATTTCTAATTAGACTTCTTAATTTTGCAATATTTCTTTTCATAGTTTTTCAAACATATTGTTTTTAAAAAGATGATTTGAAATATTAAAATTTATCACATATGAGGAAGTAAATTTAGTACATTAAAAAAAATAGTTTCTAGAAGCCAACATCCAATAGAAAAGAACGTTAAATAATCTAAACCTATATTACTTTTAAAATTTATTTTAATGAATTTAATTTATATTTTAAGTTCAATATAATAATTGGATTTGGATTTAAATATAGACTAGATAATTGCTTAGATTTTGAAAATTCAAAATCTAGACTAGATGAGTTCAAGTTATACAAGATTATGATAGGTTAAGTTTAAGTAAAATAGAATTAGGTCGAGTTGGATCCAATTCGTACACAAGTTAAGTTATCAAGATCATGTCAAGTTAGTTAGGTTGGATCCATGTTAAGCTAGTTAGGTTGGACGTGTGTCAAGTTAGGTAAGTGTCAAGTTAGGTAAGGCTGGACCGAATTAAGACAAATTGATTGGGTAAGTTCCAAGGTCAAGTTGGGCTAGGCCACACTTAGTTCTATTTAGGTTAAATATGTCAGGTCCAAGTTAAGTTATCAAGTCAAGATCATGACTGATTCTTCCTGCACCTCCATGGTGACTTCCTGCACCTCCATAATTCTAACATATTCCCATTTTAGCCTTGAGAAAAAGACAAAAATAACCTTCATTAATGGTAACTGCCATTCTTTTTTTTTTTTCACTTTGCGGGTTGCACAAACCGCAATACAATTAAAAAATAAATACATTACAGATTGTACAACCCGCAATTATATTTTCTGCACCTTTTATATTGCGAGTTATACAACCCGCAATGTAAAAGGTGCAGAAAATACAATTGCGGGTTGTACAATCCGCAATATATTTATTTTTTAATTGTATTGCGGTTTGTGCAACTTGCAAAGTGAAAAAAAATAAATCTCAGTTATCATCAATAAAGACTGTTTTTGTCTTTTTTTCAAGGTTAAAATGAGAATATGTTAAAATTATGGAGGTGTAGGAAGTCAATATGGAGGTGTAGGAAGAATCACTCCAAGATCATGTCAAGTTGGGTTAGACTGATCCGATAGAGTTAGGTCAATCCAAGTTAAGCAGAGTTGGATTAGACCCATATTGGGTTTGAGACAAAATAGGCCCGATAGATTTAGGTCAATCCAAGTTAAGCAAAGTTGGATTAGACCCATATTGGATTTGAGACAAAATGGGCCCATGTTTAGTTAACACTACAAAAAATTCTTGATTTACATACAGATTATTACGTAAGGATTTTTATCCATATATAAATTTAGGATTACATACAAATTTTATATATGTATTTATTACATACAGATTTTACATACGGATTCATTGTATACAAATTTTATATACATTATTATTATTTTTAATATTATTACTAATTATTATTATTATTATTGTTATTAATAATAATTACATTAACATTATTATTAATAATAAAAATAAATAATATTATTAAAATTGGTATATATATTATTAAAATATATAATTAATAATATTATTATTTTAATATTAATATTAAAATTTTTAATAAGAGTAATTTTAATATTATATTATTAATATTACTTTAGATATTATATTTATTAATATTATTATTATTATA
>Ga0209489_106723_pt1 | contig 18131 bp, 7 predicted proteins | sample SiratrowhiteBW_FD_187527 | JGI IMG/M metagenome (GOLD analysis project Ga0209489, IMG submission 187527) | Root nodule microbial communities of legume samples collected from California, USA - Siratro white BW (SPAdes) (version 2) | ecosystem: Host-associated > Plants > Roots > Nodule | place: USA...
ATAAAAAATATATATATATATATATATATATATATATATATATATATATATATATATATATATATATATAAGTGAAAGGAGTTAATCTTAATCATATAGTATGTACAAATTTATTTTACTTAGGTTTAACTTTAATTTTATATATATATATAAACCCTTTTAAAGTGAACAAAGAAAAACAACTCCTACAGCATTCAGGATGATACAACAAAAACCTGTTTTTGATGGTGATCCTTTCACTTCCACTAATTTACCTATCAAACCTTAATAAAATACATCAGTTGAATAATAGTGTAAGAGCAAAATACAAGTATAAAAGTAGTTTGAGGAAACTCAATTTAATTGTATAATAGTTTTAATGAATTGAACTGAAATATAGTTTCAGGAACTAAACTAAATTAATAGACTCTAAATTGTTTGAACTATATGAATGATTAAGATTATTACAAGTAGACATCACTTGTTGAAGTATATTTTTTAATATCCTAAGTCATAATTCAATTTACCTCAAGCATATCTAAGAATAATTTAATTCTTAAAAAACCAAATTAATAGAACAACTCAGTGCAGCTTTTTTTGTCTTAAACAATTCAGTTTTTTTATGCAATTTAAGTTGATTCAGTACAAATATTTTTAACAACACTAGTCAATATGAGTCCTATTTAAATTATTTGAAAGTCTGATACTTACTTCTTTTTTCTAAGGATCTTACGGGATCTCATTTAATCGTATTTAATATGTTCTTTAATTATATGGTTAAAGTCCTCTGATGATTGTTAAACTCTTTAATTATATGGTTTAAAATTGCTGTTTTGTGGGTGACACACAGGAGCCGGAGCAAATGAATGAAAATCTGAGGGTGCGGTCTTGCCTGGCCAGTATCTTTCAGATGTTCAGCTTTCCAAGTTTATGGGAAATAGCTGTCACTGTGTAGTGAAAGTAGACTTCATATACATATATATATATATATATATATATATATATATTTTTCACCATAACACTTATATTATCCATTTAAAAATTATTATTTTATCTTTTATATTTGTTTTATAGATACAATAATTTATTTCTAAGAAAACTATATTATTCTTACAAATAAATTGTCAAATGATTAAAGAAGTTGTCAAGACATATTCTTATATATTTTAGGGTTTCCATTGAGTTAGTAAGTCACAAACAAATGATTATGACAAGATAATAAAAAAGTTGAGTTACGTATAAGTTAGAGAAGTAAAGTATGATGAGTGAAGGTTAAGATATATGTTTGGGAAAATATATAAAATTGGAGCATTGAGTCGTGGGGACTCTTCCATGGGACCATGAGCCTCCGAAGTAAGTTGAAAGAAAGGGGATATTTATAAGTTTTGGAGGCTGAGGTAATGCCTTGCGTTGGTGATTTAGTGGAAAAGAAATTTGATTCTGAAGTCAGCATCATAATCTTTCTTTTATTTATATACCTGTGATCTGAATCTTTATTTTGGATGAAGATTTGTTCAGAAAAGCGAATCAATTGAGCCGAATAACTGAAAGAGCTAGTAGTTGAAGAACTATGTGATGCATATTCTGTTTCTGTTCACTCAGTGTTCACGTCCAAGTTCAACAACATAAATTAATACCTGCTTTCTTCATTATTTTAATGGCTGGTAAAAAAAATTAAAGTAATATCACATCATATGTATCTATATATACTACTTTTAACTAAGATTCCGGTGCCTAATCACCCTCTTCCTAGCATTTTGGTTACCGGAAAAAATAAACAACAAATTGAGATTTCAAATACTAATGTAAGGTTAAAAAGTAATTTTAGTTATATATATTATAATTTAGTATATCTTTTTAGTTATCGTATGATGTCAGACAACGTCGCAACATTGATTTTACATCACTTAATTTTAAAATGTTTTAAATTTGTTAATCGTTGACAAATCATCGTTGAATTTAGTTTAAAAAAATCATTAATATTTGTGAAAAATTTTAAATTAGTCCATGTGAGTACAAAAAGAATAAGCTGTCATTTTCATTCTCAATGAAAAGTCTCTCCTAAATAATATTGGGTTTCGGACTTCCTTTCTGTTAAAAAAATACATATAAACTTATTTTGTCTCACTTGTCATAATACAAACATAATATAATATTATCCAAATAACATTTATATCATATATTTTGATATATAGTAATTTATTTTGTAATATATAATAATAATAATAATAATAATAATAATATAAATTGTAGTACGATAATTAGAATTATAGTAAACTTTATATCCTTTTGTCCTTTATAATTCACCAAAAACTTAATGAACAAAAAAAAATTATGACTTAAACATTTGTTTTATATTATTCTCTTTATATTGTGCCTCGAATGAATGTCAAAGAACCCAAAAAAAAAAAAAAACTCAATTTTATGAGTGAGAACAACAATAAACAAAGAGAAGAAGTAAAATTTAACCTAGCACTCGTATGATTCTCACTATGAAACTGTTATTTAGAAAAATGATCATCATATTAAGCTAGTTTTTTTGTCAGCAAGTCTTGCACACGTTTTTTTAGCAATTGAATGATATGTACTTATTATATAAATGGTAAGAGGTCTTCCAACATCAGCACCCTACTTAGTCCTAGATCATAGTCTAATTTCCCATGTTCATCTTGTCTTTGCCTTGATTCTAGACTATACAATAAGCTCTTTTAGATTATAGCAAAATTAGTTTGCACAAGTGATTATTGTTTTTCAATGTTTTAATTAATAATTGAATAGTACAAAATAAATTATTGACACCAATAACCTTATTTTGGATTTTTTTATCTTTTTATTTTTCATTTATTTAGTGATGTTTACTTGTTTCTTTACCTTTATTTTATCATAGCATATTTCTGTCCTTTAGATAACCAATGGCTTTTTATTATGGGAAAAGACTTTTCCATGTTAAAATCTTATAGTGTCTTTTTTCATTTGTATTTTTATATTTTTTTATCATATTTATTGTTGTTCCTAAAACAAATTTGCACTAAGAGAATTTTTTTTCAATTGCATATTTCATTGCCATTGTATTTGTATTATTGTTTTTCTCTTTTACTTATTTAAGGATGAAAAAAAAAATCAGATTCAGGAATATATGCTTGTAAAATCCATAATAGATATTAAATGGGTATCTTTAGTGGAATTATATACATAATGAGTATAAGTATTTTAATTAATCAATTTCAATGAATGTTTATAAGATTTTTTTTTCTTAAATTTAATGACCAAAATAAAGTTATTAGTGAGAGAAATATGAACCTTAGAAGAATTGTTTAAAATTTGATGTTATATATATTTTTTATTTAGACCTATAAAATTGAATTTATTTTTAAAAAGGTTATTTTTTTTAAATTTATACTTTGGTACAACTCATTTAATTTTTTTTTCAAAATAACAAGTTTATTTGTATTAATATTTTAGTGTGCAATTTTATTTGTGTTATGATTTAAGATTAATTTTTGTTATCTGAGTTTATATTTAAAAATTTGTTTTTAAATAACTTTATTTAAAAATTTAAACAATGAAAATAAAAAATATCTGGATTCCAAATAGGTATAAAAAAAATTTGTGGATATTTTTTTATGGATATCTAACTAGTAATAAAGCTGATATTTTAGATGAGAAGTGTAAAGGATAGAACTGCCCATACTTACCATGACTCGTTATCATCATCTCTAAGCACATTATAATCATAGTTATCTAGTCAATTGAGAGTCTTTTGTTTTACTTGGACAGAGGTATATATGAAAATATTATCTTTAAATGAAACTAATTATGATTTGTAGAAAACGAAAGGATCAAGTAATTCCTATTTGTAAAAAATAGCATTTTCTAGTCATTGTTCCTCAAAAAATTGGATGTGTTAAGTTTGATGAAGAGTGAAATTTTGAACATCAATAAGCCAAATAGGAAAAGATAGACTTCCATTTTAGATTAATTGAATAAATTTCAAATGTGTTCTTTATTAAATGTCAATAATGGGTATCAAGTTTGATTTTGAGATTTTAAAACTATTGTTATTATTATAATTTTATTAAGGCCTTGGGAAAACGTTATGGATTTCTAATGTTAAGGATCTGTGTTTATATGTGAACTAAGTGATAATGAAATTGATTATATATTTAAATTTTATTATTTTGGTGATATGATGTGTATTACGAGAGTGTGGTAGATAAAACATAAAGTTGGGCCTAGCATGAATTAGGCGTTTAGATCTAAATAATAGAAGGGTGGACTTATTGAGACAAAGGTGCAAATAGAAATTTTTATAATTTAATACTTGGTTAAAAAAATTTACTTCTTCACCATTTTCATCATTCTGTCTTCTCTAACTGTCTCGTTTTTTATTTTTGAAAGCTGAGGCTGTCCACATTCTCTTTTCCCTTGTTGTAGAGCCTTAATTTTTTTGAGTTTTTTTGGGTAAGTTTCTCGCATGTCTTCTCCGCTCCAATTTTCATATTTTTATACATGGCTTAAGGTTGATAGCTAATGGTAAGGTTTCGTCTTTTGACTTAATAAATAAGTTGTATGGGCACTTTTGTTTCATTGTCCCTTTTAAATGAGCTAAGTGATTAATATTGGTAATGTTTAATGTAATTATTATTTAAAGGATTTAAACATAGTTTAAATGTTTGTCTTAATTTAATTTAGCATAAATATGTACGATAATAATAATTATAATAATCATTAAAAGTGAAAACTCTCTAAAGTGATAACACTTGTAGCCATATAAGAGGCTCAAATAAAGTAAAATATAAAGAAGCATAGTAATTATTTACAAGATAAGTGAAAAGATAAAAAAAACAAAGAACACTAAAGAAACTTTGGATTAAGAAATTAACAACTTATTCTCACTAAATTAACCGAAGAAGGAAAAGCATTTTGATGTAAGAAGTCCAATCCATAAAAAGTAAATTAGCATTAAAAAGTTAACTTATTAAGTTATTATTCAACTGTTATATTAAAACCGATATGAGTGAACATAGAATGTAGTATAAAATATTTATTCTATAACAATAATCATAAATCAATTCATTCTTATAAAGCAATTCTAATATTGTTTTTTAAGTGGTGAAGAACATCGAACTTGAGGAGTTATTTATATTAACACTAAGTCATGTGGTGAAGTAAAAAATGTCGTGATGTTGATTATAAATAAAGTACTAAATGTGAGTTTTACTTTATTTGCATGATGCATGTATCTAAATCTATGTATAAAATGATTGGGATTAGAAAAAACTGTATAAAACTGGATTGCAAATAATAATTTTTTTAATAGCCAAAAATAAATTAAATTAAAAAAAATATTTAAGAGGGTGTTCCAACCCATTTATAGACTGGTACACCAGTAAATCAGTAGTCGATATTCTAATTACAATACAATGAAAATCCAAAATATGGCACCTTAAAAGAATGGAGAAATAACATCTAGACTACTCTTTCAACGTTCCTCTGCCAGTTGGGGTAGTTTTACAATTTTCATACCCTGCAAGACCTCCTAACTTTTGTGTCGCAGTACTTCGGTCCAACAATAACTATGATCCTCATTCTTCGTTATATGCACCTGCAAAACAAGGAAACACCTAAACAATGACTGTTTCCCCTGAAGTCAACCCCCTCCGTACACCTCTTACTCAGAGTCATCAGCTAGAGTATGATATCCAGACACCTAGTTGGTGAAAAGTACCAATCTGAGTATGAGAATGTAGTGCCCTTAAATTTGTGCTTAAGCCAAAACCAACTCTTTAGTTGTGCTAGAGTAAATATTTTTATGGCATCTACTACCCCTCATGTTAAATACCTACCACTTTATTCTTATGGTGCCACAACTCCGTCACAATAGCCACCTACATTACTTTTCATGCTATATTAATACTTTGTCACCGGGTCAATAAACAAAAACTTAGGAAGTGAGAATTAATAGATTCGTGTCTGATAATAATTACGGACTTAATTAAACATATCATTTTCACCATGAAAGTAATCTACCACTCCATCTAGAGAGTTTGGACCTAATTTTATCAACTATCGGGTTCCAAAGCACAGTTCTCCTTGGGTTACCTCCTATAGTCATTCTCATATACTTAAATGGTAGTTTCATCTGCCTGCAATTTAAGCATTTAGAGTAGACAATCATATTTAACATGGATGTTCCCACAACCCCTATTGCACTCTTACGAAAGTTAACCCTAAGCCCTGATACCAGCTCAAAGCACCTCAGGATTGCTTTAACAGTCAACAAATCATGATACGAAGGCTTACAAAAGAAAAGTTTGTCATCTGCAAATTGCAACAAATCGACGAATACTTTCTCAGAACCCACTTCCACTCTACTAAACACACTTGCCCTTTTGGCTTCCCTTAGTAATCTTATTAAGCCCTCCGCAACAATAAGAAACAAGAAAGACGCCAACGGATCCCCTTGCCTAAGTCCTCTCTTTGGTCTAAATTCTTTCGTAGGACTACCATTCACTAGTACCGATACTGTAGCCGACTCCAAGCAAACTCTTATTCACCTAATTCATTTACAATTAAAACCTAATTTGCCCATCATATAATATAAAAACTTTCAATCCACTGAGTCATATGCTTTTTCAAAGTCCACTTTCACAAATACTCCACTCTTCTTTTCCTTCTTTAGGTAATCAACCATCTCGTTTGTCACCAAAATACTAGCTAGCAAACCCCTACCACCTAGAAAAGTCGATTGATTTAAGTCTCTAACACTAGACAATACTTTCTTAAGCCTATTCGTCAAAACCTTAGACAGAATTTTATACACACATCCCACTAGCGAGATAGGTCTAAATTCGTTCAGATTGGAAGGGTTATCCTTCTTAAGAACTAGAGCAATGAAGGATGCATTACAACCTCTCGGTATAAAACCATAAAACCTGTATCTTGAAACCATATTAGAACCCTAACAATATCCTGACTAATAACATCCCAATTACTCGTAATAAAAAGTAAATTATATCTATCTAAAGTTGATCTCTTAAAAAATCAGTGAGCCAATGTAAAAATTTGAACAAAATGTGGTTTATCATTTTCCTATGTTTTAATCTTTTATGTTAAGTTACCACTATAGTACACGCTTAAGAGCCAATGTTATATTTCTTTTCAATCCTTATCAAATTATACATTTCATATGTATAAAGTGAAATTAGTTGTAAGATACATTATATACATATTAGAATATCATATAGGATTGTTATAATACTTGACATACCAAACACACAAGGAAATGTTATTGTTTATAAGATATCGGCATACAATACACCATGTCATCACCATGTCCTATATGTCTTCTGTTAGTGCGATAATGTTATTTGCAATATGTTTTAATAGCATGAGATTTTGTTTTTGGGAAATAAGAGATTATCTTGATTATGCTTTTGCAACAAAATAAAACATTTCATTGGAAAAACAAGTTTAGGCTATTGATAATCGTATCCGTGCCTAATTCTTTAAATATTGTTTGAGAATATGTTTGCATAAGCTTATCTAAAATCATTTTCAAAAGAGAAAAACAAAAATGAATTTTAAAAGCCCACATGATATCTTTTACGTATGAATTAATTTTAGTAAAGAAACTTATTTGATTTTAGTATCTGCTCCTCTTTAAACGTAGTTCACTAAAATTGGAGGAAGGAGCAAAATATCTGAGAGATAGAATATATGAGGTGTTGATTCTCTGATTTTGGAAGCATCCTAATTCATCATTCTATATAATAACATCTTTCAAGTTTCAACAATCCAACATTTATATAATGACTAAACGAATCATAAAGTAATAAACAACCAACGAGTAATGAAGATTACAGAAAAGATGAAGTGAAAGTTTGACTTCTTGTTTTTCTTTTGGGTCTCATAATGAATCGTTGGGATGATTAAAGGTGGAGCCCAAGTTGAAGTTTGGGCCCACGGGCACCAAACACCCCATATGAACTTTGGTACTGAAAAATGAATTGAAGTGTCCTCTTCTGGCCCCCCTTCTCTTCACTCTAATCCCATCATTTCCCACTCTTCTTATCCTTAATCACTGTTCATCTGTGCCTACTTGCATTCCAAAATCAACCTAGCCAACATCGTACTACCTTCTTAACCAATGGGGTTGTTCTACTCTTTGATGCTTTGAACATCGCACATGAATCAAATTTTGAACACAGGGCATTCTGTCCTTTGATCACCAACTCCACTTAGATTATGCTATAAACAAACTAATCAATTTTTAATTCTAAAGCAAAAAAAAATCTATCAATCATTATGATAAACTTTGTTCCTAATGATGGATGGATCCTGCATGAGTTAAGGGTCATTTCATTTCACAATTGAAACCTTCTGGCTACACAATTTATTTCTAATTTTAGTGAAGGGGAGTTTGCGATGCTTTGCGTGCAAAAAAAGGAAGTTTAAAAAATTAAAATACAAGATCCGATTAGGATATTCGCAGCGATGATCACGATCAGGCATGATTCAGAAGATTCCATAATCAAAAGTCATGTTTTTAATTTAAAAGAGTGATATATTACTATATTTTATAAAAGATTTTCCACAATAAATTATCATTATAAAATTTTGACATCTCAACAACTAAATACAATAAAAAGTTGATAAAATATAATTAAGAGATTTCTAAAAGAACCCAACAATCAATGGATTCTCTAACTAGAAGAAATATTGGCCCCTCACCACATTTTACCCACTGTAACTTATCAATTATATAACTATTTCAATAGTTGTTATCATATGAAGAATTGGTTGAATGATATTAAGGACATAGAATGTTTTTCTCATTTTATATTTCCAATAATTTTTTATATTTTAATTTTTTTCCTTCTATCTATCTTTAGCTTGTTGTGGAGTGTGGGAGGCATTACATTATTGATAATTAATGAATAATGAGTTGAATATTCTTTGATAGTTTGAATCGTGAGAAAAGTGTGAAGTTAAAAACACACTTTGAATGGTACCCACTTCCTTCTATAATTAGGAACAAAATTTTGGTACTTTGTTTTTACTAAGTCAACCATCTTTTTCATAGTAGTTCTTCAAAATGATTATATCCTCTGCCTTTTCCTCTTACATGTTCGAACGCTGAAGCCACGTCTCAAAACCCTCCTTTCAGATTCCAAAGCAAAACAGGTTTTCGCGTAAACTGTGTTTGGCACTTATCATCTATCTCAGCGTATTATAAGGTAAGAGGAAGAAGACATGAGTGCTTCTCCCAATCAAAAACAGAGCACATGCGACTATTGTGGGGACTTCAAAGCTCTTCTATATTGCAGAGCCGATTCTGCGAAGTTATGTTTCTTCTGTGACCGCAAAATTCACTTCCCCAACCAGCTTTTCTCCAAGCACTCGCGCACTCAGCTCTGTGATGGGTGTGGCGATTCCCCTGCATCGGTGCTCTGTTACGCTGAGAACTCTGTTTTCTGCCACAACTGTGACTGCCAAAGCCATAACAACCACATGCTGTCTCAGGGACACCAACGGAGACCCCTTGAGGGGTTCTCTGGGTGCCCTTCTGTGACTCAGATTTTAATGAATTTGGGTCTTTCTGAAAAATCTCTGCTTTCAACTGAGGGAGTAAGTTCCCATGACGATGGCCTTTCCGAATTGCACTTGTGGAATGCTCCTTCTGTTTTTGGTCTTGAAGATTTGATTGCTTCCTCTTCTTATAAGGTATGTGTTTTCACTTTAATTTTGTTCCTGGTCGAGTCAGGTTATGCATTGTGGAGATCATTATATTCTTGAGTTCGCACCAACTTCAAGAGTCTTGAATGAAAGAGTTCGCACCATCTTTTTATTTGGTTGTGAAATAGAAAATGTAACTGAAAAAAGGCATTTTGTTCTAACGGGATAAAACTATTATAAACAGCAATTTTTATTTTTATTTTACTATTTTGATGTAGTTGCATTAGTTCCATACTTACTAGTTTCTATTTCAAAATTGTTAATTTTTTTTTTATACAGGGTTGGAAATTTGTGGATTATTTATTTATTTTTTCTTTTGATAATCGGTTTGAACTGGGGGGATTCTAGATTCTTTGGAATTTGGGTGTTAAAAAGTGCACATGAAAATCCTTGAGTATTGCTACGATTTTGACATGTTTCAGGTTATTGTTATTGAATCAGAATCGTAAGGGCACATGCGGGAGACAGAAAGAAGAAATTTTGAATCAGCTTCGTGAACTAGTAAAGTTGGAGCCTGAGTTGATTCATGGAGAAGTAGATGTTGAACCACAAGTGCAATTTGAAAATTTATCTACTGGTTTTGAACGTGACATTGATTCTAATATGTTTCCTTCATACGAGGTAAAAACCTTAGATTTCATTTGTTCTAATCCACTCCTTTATCTCACTAATTCTTGAAAGGGAATTTGTTTTGTTGCAATATACAGGCAGGTGTGTTTTGTTGGCATGGAGAAAGCAGTGATCGTGCAAATCAAATAGTTCCTTCTGATACGTCAGTGAGTGATTATAGCGAGCTAGTTTCAGCTAAAGATCCAAGTTTTACCATCCTTGCAACTCACACGTATTGTAACGACCAAGGAAAACCATCAAATTATTTTAAGGCTCAAAACTTGTCTCCTACTCCTAAAGCTACTCCTTATGAGTTAACAAGTCATGAAAGAGATTCAGCATTATTGCGTTACAGAGAGAAGAAGAAAACAAGAAGGTACTCCTTTGCATGCTACGTGTCGTGTATTTCATGTCTTTATATTTATGAATCTACCCTATGTTGTTACCAATTTAATGTAGCGGTGCAGCCAAATTTAATGCACCTGTTTTGCGGTGCCGAAATCTTTGAAAAGTAATTGATGAGGGGCATTTAAAATCAAATAAAGTATAAAAAATTACTTAGTATGAATTGGAGGAACCAATCTGAGATACGAGTAGATATGTGCATGTTCTTGATGAGTGTTCTATATGTACAAACTTGTATAGAATTGACATGCTTTACGTGGAAAACAGGTATGACAAGCACATCAGATACGAATCACGAAAAGTTCGGGCAGAAAGAAGAATGAGAATTAAGGGTCGGTTTGTGAAAGATGAAACACAGAAATAATAGTAATTCTGAGCTTGGTGACAAAGTATGTTAAAGAGAGAGCCACATTTTTAGATTGATGTCAATGTCAAATCTTGTCTCAAACTGAACTTTCTTGCATTCTCCCTTCTTTTAATTCACTTGAATATGAGCCTCCAAGGAGATAAAGTGAAGTTCAAGAGCTAATTCCAAAGGAGACAAGTGGTGCATCAAAGGGTTGAGTACAATAGAAAATACCCTTGTAAACATTGCAGTGTTATGTGTATAAGCGGATGAGAATCGCAGCATTCTGACTACCATGGTCTCATATAATGCAAAGCAATTCTTTCGTATTTTATGTGTTTTTAATTGCTAATTTATATAATTACAAACTATATTAATTGGAATTAAAAGGCCAGATAAGATTAGAAGCATATCACAGTGTTTGTATGATGGTGCAAAAACTTTAATTGCTAAGTTTAATTTCAGAGTATTATGCAGAAAATCCATGCTTATGAGATTTCTATAGAGCCAAAAAGTTCAAAAGAGATGGGCTTTGGGTACAAGAAGACGCCCAAATCTTATTGAAACAAAAAACTTTTTCTTAATAATACGTGAATGCATCTTGGGTCTGTGGGTGCACAAGGAAAATTTTCTAAAAAAGACTATCACATGATGTGACATTAATAATGCAAAGAGCATATTAAACCCACTTTACGATTCCTTTTCAAAATATGGGTCCCTCGTATTCTTGCTCTACACTTTCTCCTATAGAGTCAAGTTTTGCTATCAAAATTCTCTTCAACCAAATTTAAGATAAAGCCTAGGCCCAAAACCATAAATGTTAGCCCGGCCCATGATAAGTGATAATAGTAGTAGTATTCCGTTATGTTGACAAATTCTTCCTGCATCCTAATATCTTCTTCCTGCACCTTAATATAAAATTTTAATTCCACAACTGACCCTATTCGGTTCATACGGGCAAAAAAATAAGAACCGGATGGCACCCCCATCCGGTTTACATTTCAAAAAAAATGACAACCGGATGAGTATGTCATCCGGTTGTCATTTCAAAATAAAATGACAACCGGATGACACCCCCATCCGGTTGTCATTTCAAAAAAATTCATTTTATTTGGAAATGAGAACCGGATGACATACTCATCCGGTTGTCATTTTGATTTTGAAATGACAACCGGATGGGGCTGTCATCCGGTTCTCATTTCCAAATCAAAATGAGAACCGGATCATACATCAAATCGGAAAATTCTTCTGTTCGTCGTCGACAACGCCTAAACCCCAAATCAACTACTCTAATCAGCAATATCACTTACTAATTGCTAATAAACACCAAAAATTACTTACTTATTGCTTGTTTGAAGGATTAATCAAAGATTTGGAAACAGATGAAGTTAAAATGAAATCCAGATGGGATGTCATCCAATTCTTATTTTATTTTGAAATGACAACCGGATGACATACTCATCCGATTGTTAAATTTTTTAGAAGTGACATCCGGATGGAATGTCATCCGGTTTTTTTTTTTGACATTATGAACCGGATGGGTGTACTTTTTATATTGAGATATTTATGGAATTAAAAAATCTGTATTAGGATAAAGGAAGCGTGTATTAGGATGGAGGAAGAATTTATCCGTTATATTTGACCATTGTGACCCAAAAAGTGACGTTGAAGATCTTGGTGCAAATTTCTGTTTCAGCGGTGGCTATTGGCAACACCTTTTTAACACAATCTTTGTCTTTTTCTTTTCAATTCACATCCTTTTTAAACTTCTTTTCTATGGAAAATGACTTCTATCTTCCACAATTCTGGCATTGTTGACTTTTTACAAAGCATCAATTATTCCGTTTATATATATAATAGATACAAAATTATTTTAGACATATTAAAAGTTAGAAGAGAGATTAATGCAACTAAATTAAATAAATAAGAAAAAAAATATATAAAACTACGATTTAGGTACAAGAGATAATGGGTTGCTTTTGAAAGCATAATAGTTGAGGTTTCATTGGTAAAGGAAAATTTACAATAGATGAGGAAAATAGCAAAAGAATTGAAGGAAGGGAAGAGGAAGCTTAGTGTTTTTGCTTCTATTTTGACCTTCCCTTTAACGTTGAAAGTGCAGGGATGCGTTTGAATTGCAACATCAATCTTTATTTAACTTTTATATTTTTAAATAACTATGATAATAATTTTCTTAGTATTGTTTACTATATATATATATGACTTATTGGTGCTTTTATTTATGCATATCTTGACTTCAGGTTTTATAGAAATATGAAACTTGACTTTAAAAATCTCTGTTTAGAAATTTGTCATTATCAATACAAAACTTCAATTCAACACTCAGTTGACAATGGTTGGATATAATGGTATACGTAGAAATATTCGGACATATTTGTAAGAGAAGATGCTCTCATATACAGTGATGCGAAAAGAAAAACGAAGAAATTGGAAGACTATATTTTATAACTAACTTTAATATTTAAATATAAGCTACTATTATGTGATGTAACATCATCAATTATATATAAATATAATTAATTATATTATATAATTAGTTATGTAAATAACGTAAACATAATAAATTTTTTTATATAATAATTATGTTTATGTTATATACGGAATTGATTATTATATTGTATAATGTAATAAAATAATTAAAATATTAAATAATAATAATAATAATAGAATTTATACAATAATAAAAAAATTAATATTAAGTTTTAAATTTGTAAGTAAAATTAATAATAATAAAAATAATTTGATCGTTTTATAACTATATTAATTTATAAATCTTTTAAATTTTATTACATTTATCAAGTTATTCTTAAATTTTCATAAATTTTTTTTTTATCTCTTCTCAGTTTCTAGTCTCTTCCTCTTAATCTATACAATTTTACTTTTTATTTTTTTTTTTCATTTTATTCCTTTTCACTTTCTTAAATTTATTCCTTATCTAATCACACGCTTATTATTAGAAAACGTTTAATCTCTATTTAAAAATAATAGAAATAAAGATTATAAACACATTCCAAATACTTTTACAATCCTACTTCAACACTTATCATCTTCAAGAACATTTAGAAGGATAAATCCATATATTATGCATGTGAGTATTATTAATTAGTGTCTTAAAAACACAAATTAAGATATTAAGAAATAAAAACCTTTTATTTTTAGAGATGCATTGAAAATAATCTAAAAGCATTTTGGAATGTACAGTTTCCTTTCCTTCTCTTTACAAATAATAAAATCCTTTTCAATCCTCTGTCCTTCATAAAAATTATTCCCATCTCTCTCTATCTCCTTGAACCAAACACAGGGTTAGGTACTTGTGGGTCCACACTGCTCTTCTCTTGTAAAAATCTTTTTCTGGTTTTTGCTAACTTTAAGAAAGTATTGATTTTACTTGTGTGGAAAATCACGTCAGCCCAGGATAAACTTTTTTAGAACACTGTTTATCGAAGACAAAATAGCTTTTCTAATCAAAATTATTCTTTTATTTAAGATCTCCCAATCATAACAATCCCAACATTTGAATTAACCTAATTTTGGTAAATTAAGGCCACCCAAAAAAAATCTTGATTTGCAACTTTTTTTCATGTGGTTATGAGTAGTAGTAATATTCGGTGCCATTAATTGATTACTGCCGTGAAAAAAAGATTATTAATGCGTAATTAAAGTATAAAATCATCAGGGTGTGCACTCGGGGTTTGAAAGAACCTAAACTTTTTATTGCAAACATAGTGAAAGCCATCATGGTTAACACAGGTTTCTCCATATAGTTTTTGTGGATATAGTTCACAAATATTTCAATAAATTAGAATATAGTGTTAAATGGTTGATTAATTGATAAGAAATTCATGTTTGATTTTTACCTCTTTACCTTATTTTTATCTTATGAACACTGAAAATGTATTTATACGAAAAAAAAAGAAAATCAGGCTATATCTCCTTAACAAAATATTATGTCCATGCAAAATGTGATTATCACTCCATGCAATTGGTTACTTTACATAAGCAAGTCTGAGCAATGAACATGAAGATAAACATGCTGAGCATTATTAGAAATCGAAAAAGGCTGAACACAATAATTATATAAACAAGTAAAAAGTGGCATGTAATGAATTCCCCTCCATTTCATTCAGTGCAAGTAAAGAAGGTTCCCAATAACCCTAGAAATAATCAGAAACTTGATGTTGCATAAGTCAGAATGATATGGGTATAGTGCTATAGACTTGCAGCATTCATCAATTAATCATGAATTAGACAATAGATAGGCCCTGGTAGAAGGCAAGTGTATTAAGAAAATGGCACAATTATTTGTGACTAAATATTTGGTTTGTGATGTTGACTGAGTGTGACGATTGATGAATGGTAGATGGCTAAAAGGCTAGTGTTACTTGAAGATTGACCTAAGTGGTAAGATTTAGTATTTGGAATTGAAATTACCACATTGAATGTGTAAAGTTAAAGGGGCTGGGTGGAAAGCAAAAGGATGATGGTTACTTTTCTAATCATGCAGCATCCATTTGGCAGAGTAATATAATGATGAGAGTTGGGAAAGAAGAGTGGTAAAATGAGAATGAATGATATGAGAGTGAATTTAATGATCAAAGGAGCATAGTAATAAGGGAATAAAAATGATGATGATCATGAAGCTGCAACGTGTGGCCATCATGAACCAATGAAACAACCCCTCTTTACTGTCACACATATCTTAACCTTCTTTTCTTTTCTTTTCTTTTCTTTATTCATCAGATAAGTTGTTGGTGTTGGTGGCCATGACCCCATGTAATGTTACTGTCTCTCCCACTTCACCTGCCCCTCATTCTCCTTTTCTCTTTCTACTTCTCTTCAATTTTTTATCCTTTTCTCTCTCACACACTATTCTTTCTTTCAAATGCTATTGCTCATTCTGCTTCCATCCTCACAGGGATTCTCCCATCTTATACTTGACATTATATATATCAGTCTACATATCAGAATATACACATAAAGTTCACTGAAATTACTAACCAACAAATTTAATCACTATTCAATTAAAAATATAGTTAAAGTAAATAATTTAGAAAAATAAATAAAAAATATGTAATTAAAGTGAATAATTTGAAAAAATAGAATTATTTTACTATCATTAGTTCTATATATAGTAATTGCATCTACTAACACTTCATAAGATTATCATCTATTTGATCATATAGCAATAATAATACTAATAATAATAATATTTTACATTTCAAAATAAATTTGATAAATATTTTATGAACAAAATAAAAATAACAAAGTTAAAAAAATACAAACTACCAAAATAAACTTATTCACCGTACATTTACATTATTAACAATAAGTTATATCATAATAAAAGATTTCTCATAAAATTTTAAAATTTGTGTAAACTTTACCTAAAATTTCTTAAATGGTGCACTTTTATTTTGTTTAGAATATGAGTAAATTGTGAATACGTGAAGAAATTGTGTTTCTGGAAAATTTAATTTATGATGAAATACTTAAGAAACGATTTTAATTAATTGGTTAATTAAAATAGATAGACTATTGCATAATTTCAGGATGATTAATATTTTATTATATTTTTCATCATTTTATGGTGATGAAACAGTTTTATTTTATTAATAGATATGTAATGATTGAAATTAATTGTGATTAAGTAATTAAAATAAACATGAAGTTAGTTTGAATGGAAGAATATCATCCTAAAATTGTGGAAAAAACATAAGAGAATTTTAATCACGAATTTGGGAATTTTGCCCAAAATAAAAGTAAAAAACTTAAAAAATATTGCAAACTATTAAAATAAACTTATTTACCGTACATTATTAACAGTAATTTATATCATAATGAAATTTTTCAATCCATGGGGAAATACAACCCTAAGTTTTTCCCATAACATGTACACCCAATTCCAATGCAAATATAGAGTATAAGAAAGAGAAGCATTCATGTACCTTTGCATTCTCAACCAACCATGGATAGAATCAGTAGTTTATCAGACTCAATCCTTTGTTACATTCTCTCTTTTCTCCTAACGAAGCAAGTTGTAGCAACTAAGTGTTCTCTCCATGAGATGGAAGTCTCGTAGACTTGAACATCTCCACTTTAATATGGATGATCAACATGTCATGCCATCTGTTTTTAGCTGCAAAACTCTTGTAGTTCTCAAATTGGCCTACGTAACAGTGAAAGATATTTCCTTTGCTGATTTGCCTAGCTTAAAATCTGTATAATGTTAGTTTCATAAATGATCAAGATTGTACACATCTTTTTTCTAGTTGTCCTAATCTGAAGGATTTGAAAGTCAAGTCAACGAATGTTATGACAGCAAAATTCAATAGATTGCCCAAGTTGAAGTTTTGTTAGTAGATTGGGTAATAACAATAAAAATGGTTTGTTATTCCTTTTATTTTTTTTAGAAAAAAAATATTTTTTTATGTTCTGATCATATTATTTTGTATCTTTTTGCAAATACCTAAACAAGACCTATTTTTGACTTTCAGAATTTAGTTCAACTTGAATTGAAAAGTTTATCTTTTTGCAAATACCTAAACAAGACCTATTTTTGACTTTCAGAATTTAGTTCAACTTGAATTGAAAAGTTTCTCTACTAAGCAATTTTGTTAAGATTTTGGAAGTACTGAATCATTGTCCCAAACTTCAAACTCTTCTCATTGACATTTACAGTGTCATTTACAAGATTTAACGATTTAATTTTATTGTTATATTTTCTTCAAATATTAGTATTAATTTAATTTTACTATTGTTGTTGTCTGTTGTGATTCATGTGGAGGTTGTAATGTATCTAATGTGATTGTTGCTTCAACTTACAAATGAGTTTTTAATTACATTTCTAACAAAAAAATTTATTTGCAACAAGATACAAATTTGATATTTTCTTAGGAGACTCTTAACTGTAGTATTCCAGCCACCAATATTCACCAAATTAGTCCCACATTGCTTAAAATACAAGGTGGAGGAGCCTTTGGAGGTTATAAATAGAGACCTCTTTGCCTTGTGTTAAGTATCCCACACTTGAGCA
>Ga0209489_106725_pt1 | contig 18129 bp, 16 predicted proteins | sample SiratrowhiteBW_FD_187527 | JGI IMG/M metagenome (GOLD analysis project Ga0209489, IMG submission 187527) | Root nodule microbial communities of legume samples collected from California, USA - Siratro white BW (SPAdes) (version 2) | ecosystem: Host-associated > Plants > Roots > Nodule | place...
ATATATATATATATATATATATATATATATATATATATATATATATAAGAAAAGAATATAAAATAATAAAGAAAGAGATGTTTTAATCTCTAACAAAATGTTTCACGAGTATTAGATTCAATAATGAATAAGAGAAAATAAGAATGTGTACACTTTTAGCCTGATTCATGCTACAAAATTCTTGAAAATCAATAAATTTTGTGTATTCCTTATCAACCCAGCTAAAGGATTGTAATAATATATTTTATATTGACATATTTTTTCTTTTCTACGTGCTATTACGAGAAAATAGATCTAATTTGATATTCTGTAACTATGAATCTCTTATATGTCACGATATTGTCAACATCAAATGATGTTCTTGGACCGAACTCTCTATTCTAATGAAGTGATATGTTAATTATGTTTTTGTCCTTCTTCAACTTACTCACATACTATTTTATGCTCATATTTAACCTGCAAAAGTACAAAAGAATATATAGGCATGTAGCTGATAGTACATTTAATAGTACAAATATATCCTAGACAGAGTTATGCACAATTTTTGCATTAGTAGTAATTTAGATGCTCTATTGTTGATTCCAAGATAGTGTGATGTTTCCATTCCAAAACCAAGTATAAAGATTTTTAGCCAAACATACCATTAGTAGATAAAGCAACAATAATAACTCAAGAAAAGTTTGACACAATTTCCGCTCAAAAACTACACAGTTGCATAGATTTAAACACAAACATATTAAGCTAAAAGCTTTAGACAATTTAAAGGATTTAGACACGATTAGAGTAACTAAAGGTGACTGTCCTACATTTTCTATTATACGAGTCCAAGTTTTAAGTTGAATAAAGGTGAATACCTCCCTAGTATCAAATCTAAAGTTTCGGAACACAACATTTTTCTACTAGCCCAAATAGTCCATATACATGCCATCCACACATTTCTCTAGAGAAAATTTTGTTTCCTACACCTTAGTAGCTGAAAGCTGAGGATATAATACTCTCCAAGTGCACATTGGGATACTTTCCCAACTGCACATTTGATACTTTCCAAAATGCCTTAGACAAGACTCAACATCCCATCTAGCCTTATTCCTTATCATCTTATATGCTAATTTGACACTATATTTCTTGTAGTATCCATACCAATTCTCCTGTATCCCATCTCAACATTATATCTTGAATCTCATGCATGAACTCATCTATTATTAGTTTTTTCCATTCAAACCAATTTCTTTTTTAATATATATATATATATATATGGGCGCTGTTTTTTTCATGTACACTCAACTAAATCTCATGATTACGCTTATTCTTATAATATAATCTTAACCTTCATGAAAATTTTATGTAACTAAACAATCAAATGCTAACTTATGATACGAAGAAGACCTAGATGACAACTTGTGATGTTTTGCCTAAAACACGTGGTAGAACTCGTGACAAGTTTAATAGGATTGTTAAAGTGATACATAAAGCTATAGTTTTTTCTTTCTTAAAATCCTAAATTGTAAAGGCAGTACCACAGTTTTCCATAATTTTCCCCATTGGACAAAACACGTTTTTCAAAAATATTTTTGCTATATGGCAATAGTTATATCATTTATGCTCATTTGAGTTTTGAACTTAAAACAAGTAAATATTTCACTTTTTATCTTTCACCACATGTTTTGATATTTCTACCGTTCCCAATGATAGAAAGAGAATTCATGTAAAGCTTGTGGAGAAAAAGGAAATCTGTCAAGCTATCAAACATGCAGCTACTTTTGCCATGCAAGTTGCATAATCTCGCCCTATAAAAGCAACCTCTTTGGAGACCATTGGAGATGTCCTGAGTGTGATTCAACAAAGTTGGAGTTCTTGTTAAGTGTCATAGATGATAATTGTCTCAGCTGTAGTAAGGTTTATCCCCAATCCTCCGGCTTTAGTAGAAAGAAGAAAACAAAATCTTGAAGAGTCTTCAGCATTAAACAAATCTATCTTGCCTTTCAGCACCTCCTACTTTGTCAACTTTATTTAGTTTTGAAAGAGAAATTAACGAACAAGATATTCAAAACTAACAAATGTAGTGATAAAATAAGAGAGTGTAAGACTACAAGATTCAAAGAAAGGAATAGAAAGTGATGAAATAACAATAATCAATGAATCTACCATGAGCAGTGCAAATATGAGAGTCCCTTTTACTTAACAAGATATTGCTTTGACTCCAACTTTGTTGAATCACACTCACGACACTTCCAAAAAAAGCTGCTTTTATAGGGTGAGAGTATGCAACTTACATGGAAAAAGTGGTTGCATGTTTGACAGCTCAGCAAATCTCCTTCTTCTCTACAAGCTTCACATGAATTCTCCTTCTATCATTGGGGTTGGGAACGGTAAAAATATCAAAACATAAGGTGAAAGAGAAAAAGTAAAATATTTACTTGTTTTAAGTTCAAGAATCAAATGAGCGTGGATGATACCTATTGCCACACAATAAAAATGAAAAGTGTGTTTTGTCCAATGAGAGCAAATCATGGTAGAGTGAGGTAGTGCCTTTTCAATTTAGGGTTAAAAAAATGTTTAAGAAAGAAAAAATTGTAGCTTTTTCTATGACTTTAACAATCCTATTAAACTTGTCATGAGTTTTACCACATCTTCTAGGCAAAACATCACAAGTTGTCATCTGACTCTTTATATCACAAGTTAGCATTTGATTGTTTACTTACATAAAATTTTCATGAAGGTGAAGATTATATTCAATAAGAGCATCCGCTCATATATATATATATATATATATATTTGTATCTTGGAAAAGAAATTAGTTTAAATAGGAAAAGCTAATGTTAGTCATACATCAGATTCAAGGTATTATGTTGAGAAGGGATATGGAGGATGAATTGGTATAGATAAGGGAAGATAATTCTAAATATAGTGTCAAATTAGCATATAAGAGGGTCAATAATGAGGTTAGAGGAGATGATGAGGCTTTGTTTGAGGCATTTTGAAAAGTAAGATCCTTACCCACTACCCAATTGTGTGTTTGGAAAGTATTACTTAATAGGATAACAACAATAGACAATTTGTTGAGAAAAAGAATATAGCATCAAAATAGTTTATGTGTGGTTTGCCGCAATGATGTAAAGACTGTTAATTACATATTCTTTACTTGTAAGCTTACAATTTTAATTTAGAAAATGATTAATAGGTGGATTGGTTTGCAGTCTAAACACCATTGTTTCACAAAGAAACATTTCTTAAGTTTTGAGCTACTAAGATGCAACAGGAAACAAAATTTTAACTAAAAAATGTGTGAATGACATGTATATGGACTATTTGGACTAGTAAAAACAATGTTGTGTTCTAAAACTTTAGAAGTATTATCATTAATCCTCTCCAACAGTTGAAAAGGACAACCTCGTCTTGGTTGGAGTTTCGACTTTCTTAGTTTAGGAAATCTCTCTTTCCTCACATGAACCTAAACACACTCACCGGGTTCAAAAATAAATTTCTTTCTTCCTTTATTAGCTTCTTTGGCATATCTCTTAGTTTTCTTTTTAACTTGTGCCTTTACACACTCATGCAACTTCTTCACATAATTAGCTTTAGCCTGTGGATTTTTATGCTTAAAAACATAAATATTAGGCATAGACAATAAATCAAGTGTTGTTAAAGGATTAAGTCCATACAATTTCAAATGGAGAACAATTAGTTGTGTTATGGACAATCCTATTATAAGAAAATTCTAGATGAGACAAACATTATTCCTAAGACTTAAGATTCTTCTTTAAAATAGTCCTAAGCAAAGTGCCTAACAGTCTATTCACTACCCCAGTTTACCCATCAGTTTGTTGATGACAAGTAGTAGAGAAAAGTAATTTAGTATCAAGCTTACTTCGCAATGTCCTCCAAAAGTTGCTTAGAAATTTAGTGCCCCTGTCACTTATAATACTCTTAGACACTCCATGAAGTCTCACAACTTACCTAAAAAATAAGTCAGCTACACGACAAGCATCATTTGTCTTTTACCAAGGTATGAAGTGTGCCACTTTTGAAAACCTGTCAACAACAACAAAAACATAATCTTTGCCATTTTTTGTTTGTGTAAGTCCTAAGACAAAGTCCATAGAAATGTTAATCCAAGGATAGTTAGGTATAGGAAAGGGCATATATAAACCATGTGGCATCACTTTGGATTTTGCCTTCTTACAAACAATGCAATGCTCACAAAATTTATGCACGTCATGTTTCATATGAGGCCAATACAAATGCTCATGCAATGTTTTTAAAGTCTTTTGTACCCCAAAATGTCCCATCAAACCACTTTCATGTGCCTATCTTACCAGTAAATTCCTTATGGAACACTTAGGCACACATAATATTTTCTTTTTAAACAAGTAACCATTGTGCCTATAGTATCCATTTTGAAACACCTTTTCACAAGCAATATACATTATAGAAAATTCAGTATCATGCAAGTACATGTCTCTCAAAGTTTCAAGTCCAAAAATTTTAGTTTCAATAGTAGAAAGTAATGCATGTCTTCTAGATAATGCATCGGCAACAATGTTCCCCTTTCCCTTTTCACATTTAATGAAATATGGAAATTATTCAAGCAACTCAACCCACTTGACATGCCTCTTGTTCAACTTACTTTGTCATTTCAAATATTTAAGGGATTCACGGTTATTGTGAATTACAAATTCTTTGGGCGAAAGATAATGTTGTCAAATTTGCAATGTACGCACTAAAGCATACAATTCCTTGTCATATGTTGGATAGTTTAGGGTAGCCCCTTTCAATTTATCACTAAAATAAGCAATTGGGTGTCCCTCTTGAATTAAAACAACCCTAATGCCACATTAAGTGCAATACATTCAATTTCAAAAGATTTTATAAAATTTGGTAATGTAAGAATTGGAGCATTAGTTAGCCTATGCTCAAGGGCAACAAAGGCTTGCTCTTGTTTCTCTTTCCACTTAAATCCGACATATTTTTTAACTATCTCATTAAAAGGTGCAGCCAAGGTACTAAAATCCCTAACAAATCTCTTATAGAAACTAGCTAAACCATGGAAACTTCTGACATTACTAGTAGTTTTAGGTGTAGGCTACTCTTGAATGGTCTTCATCTATTCCCCATCCACTTGTACCACTTTAGCACTCACAAAAATCCCAAAATACAACATGGTCAGTGCAGAAGGTATAATTTTCAATATTAGCAAATAACTATTCTTTTCTAAGCACATTCATTATAACACTTAAATGTTCAACATGCAAATCAATATTAATGCTATAAATCAAAATGTCATAAAAAAATACCACAACAAACTTGCCCAAAGATTTCCTTAAAACATGGTTCATTAATCTCATAAAAGTGCTTTGAGCATTAGTTAGCCCAAAGGGCATCACCCGCCACTCATACAAACCATACTTAGTCTTAAATGTAATTTTCTACTCATCCCCTTCCCTTATCCTAATTTAATGGGACCGCTTTTCAAATCAATATTACAAAGAACACAAGCACCATGTAACTTATCAAGGTGATCATCTAACTTGGGAATAGGATGTCTGTATTTGATTGTGATATTATTGAGAGCCCTATATTTATTGAGTCTCTTAGGGATTGCTCCTGTAACCTGGTCGATTGGGTAAAGAAACTCTAGGAATGAGATCAATGTGATGCTCAATTTCCCTTAACGGTTAGAGTCCAATTGGGATTTCTTTTGAGAACACATCTTATATTCATGCAAAAGAAACTCAACACTAGCAGGAATAATAGGTTCATTAGAGTTGTTAGCATCAAAATATTATTTTTGCAATATAACAAGTCAAGTGGCTTATTGGCGAGCAACACCTTCTTCACCTCACTTTCTCTCACCAAACAACTTGTTTCGCTCTCAAGTGTTTCATTCTTGCTTCCCTCACGATGTGTTTCACTCTTTTCTCTTTCCTATTGAATTCTTATTTCTCTCATTTTTATTTGGTCCTCACAAACCTCTATAGGAGATAATGGTTATGAATAATTTTCTTCTCATTTTGTATGAAAGAAATCTTATTTGTGAACCCATCATGGATTGTCTTGTATCATACTGTCACGGTCTCCCTAATAGGATATGATTTGCCTCCATTGGAACTACATCACATAGCACTTTTTCAGTATATTGTCCCATGGAAAGCACACCTCCACTTGCTTATTTACGATAAACTCTCCATCTTCACTTAGCCATTGAAGTTTGTATATCTTAGGATGTGACTTAGTCTCAAAATTTAATTTGGACACAATCTAGAGCTAGCCACATTGGTACAACTTCCACTATCAACAATCAAAGAACAAAATTTCCATTAACATAACATCTAGTATGAAAAATCTTATCTCTTTTGGATTGGTCTAAAGCTTGTAGTTGACTTCCAACAACCTCCTAATCATTAATAAATTATCTTCCTCATCATTAAGGATAATAGAGAATATACCAGTGAGTCTTCAGGTAGTGAAGAAGATGAGGAGGAAGAAATAGAGGTGGAAGCAATGGAAGGTGATTTATTGATGATTAGGAGGTTGTTGGGAAGTCAACTACATGCTTTAGCCCAATCTCAAAGAGATAAAATTGTTCATACCGGATGTTATACAAATGGGAAATTGTGCTATTTGATTGTTGATAGTGGAAGTTGTATCAATGTGGCTAGCTCTAGATTGGTGTCCAAATTAAATTTAGAGACTAAGCCACATCCTAGACCATATACAAACTTCAATGGCTTAGTGGAGGTGCACCTTTCCATGGGACAATATACTAATAATGTGTTATGTGATGTGGTTCCAATGGAGGCAAGTCATCCTATTAGGGAGACCATGGAAATATGATACAAAGGCAATACATGATGGGTTCACAAATAAGATTTCTCTCATACACAATGATAAGAAAATTATTCTTAAAGTATCTCTTATAGAGGTTTTTGAGGACCAAATAAAATTGAGAGAAAGAAAAATTCAAGAGAAAGAAAAAAAGAGTTAAACACATAAAAAGAGTGAAACACTTGAGAGCAAAATAAATTGTTTGGTGAGAGAGAGTGAGGTGAAGAAGGTGTTGATGGCCAATAAGCCACTTTACTTGTTGTATTAAAAAATAATATTTTGATTCCTAACAGCTCTAATATACCTGTTGTTCCTACTAGTGTTGAGTTTTTTTTGCAGGAATATAAGAATGTATTCTCAAAAGAAATTCTAAATGAACAACCACCTTTAAGAGGAATTGAGTACCACGTTAATCTAATTCCTAGAGCTTCTTTACCCAACCGACCAGCTTACAGGAGCAATCCACAAGAGACTCAAGAAATTCAAAGGCAAGTTGATGGATTGATGAGCAAAGGGTGGGTGCAAGAGAGTATGTTCATAATCAAATACAAACATCCTATTCCCAGGTTAGATGATCTCCTTGATGAGTTACATGGTGCTTGTGTGTTATATAAGTTTGATTTGAAAATTGGGTACCATCAAGTTAGGATAAGGGAAGGGGATGAGTGGAAAACTGCATTTAAGATTATGGTTTGTATGGGTGGCGAGTGATGCCCTTTGGGCTAACTAATGCCCCAAGCACTTTTATGAGATTAATGAACCATGTCTTAAGGGAATTATTGGGCATTGGGTAAGTTTGTTGTGGTATATTTTGATGATATTCTGATTTATAACATTGATATTGATTTGCATGTTGAACATTTAAGTGTTGTAATGAATGTGCTTAGAAAAGGAAAATTATTTGCTAATATTGAAAAAAGTGCCTTTTGCACTGACCGTGTTATATTTTTGGGATTTGTTGTGAGTGCTAAAGGGGTACAAGTGGATGGGGAAAAAATTAAGGCCATTCAAGAGTGGCCTATACCTAAAACTGTGAGTGAAGTGAAAAGTTTCCATGATTTAGGTAGTTTCTATAGGAGGTTTGTTATGGGTTTTAGTACCTTGGCTGCACCTCTTAATGAGATAGTTAAAAAGCATGGGGAATTTAAGTGGGGAGAGAAACATGACCAAGCCTTTGTTGCCCTTAAGCATAGGCTAACTAATGCTTCCATTCTTGCATTACCAAATTTTACAAAATCTTTTAAAATTGAATATGATTTATCTAATGTGGGCATTGGGCTGTTTTAATTTTGGAAGGACACCCAATTGCTTATTTTAGTGAGAAAATGAATGGGGTTGCCCTAAACTATTTCACTTATGACAGGGAATTATATGCTTTAGTCTGTGCATTGCAAACTTGGCAACATTATCTTTTGCCTAAAGAATTTGTAATTCATAGTGATTATGAATCTCTTAAATATTTAAAAGGACAAGGTAAGTTGAATAAAAGGCATGTCAAGTGGGTTGAGTTCCTTGAACAATTTCCATATGTCATTAAACATGAAAAATAAAAAGGGAACATTGTTGCTGATGCATTACCTAGAAGACATGCATTACTTTCTACTCTTGAAACTAAAATTTTTGGACTTGAAACTTTGAAAGAGATGTACTTGCATGATGCTGAATTTTCTTAAATATATACTGCTTGTGAAAAGGTGTCTCAAAATGGATACTATAGGCACAATGATTACTTATTTAAAGAGAAAAGATTATGTGTGTCTACGTGTTCCACAAGGGATTTACTAGTAAGAGAGGCACATAAAGGTGGATTGATGAGACATTTTGGGGTACAAAATAAAGGTGGATTGATGGGACATTTTGGGGTACAAAAGACTTTAGAAACATTGTTTGGGCATTTCTATTGGCCCCGTATGAAGCATGACGTGCATAAATTTTGTGACCATTGCATTAATTGTAAAAAGCAATGCCACATGGTTTATATACACCCTTGCCTATACCTGACTATCCTTAGATTGACATTTCTATGGACTTTGTCTTAGGATTGCCACAAACAAAAAATGACAGAGATTCTGTTTTTGTTGTTGTTGACATGTTTTCAAAAATGGCACATTTCTTACCTTGCAAGAAGACAAATGATGTTAGTCATATAGCTGACTTATTTTTTAGGGAATGTTGTGAGACTTCATGAAGTGCCTAGGAGTATTATAAGTGACAGGAACACTAAGTTTCTAAGTCACTTTTGTAGGACGTTATGGGGTAAGTTTGGTACTAAATTATTTTTTTCTACTACTTGTCATCCACAAACTGATAGGCAAACTGATGCAATGAATAAAACATTAGGTACTTTGCTTAGGACTGTTTTAAAGAAGAAGCTTAAGTCATGGAAAAAATGTTTGCCTCATGTAGAATTTTCTTATAATAGGGTTGTTCATAGCTCAACTAATTGCTCACCATTTGAAATTGTGTATGGATTTAATCCTTTAACACCACCTGATTTACTGCCTATGCCTAATATTTTTATTTTTAAGCATAAGGGTGCACAGGCTAAAGCTGATTATGTGAAGAAGTTGCATGAGCGGGTGAAGGCACAAATTAAAAAGAAAAATGGAAACTATGCTAAGCAAGCTAATGAAAGAAGAAAGAAAATTGTTTTTGAACCCGGTGATTGGGTTTGGGTTCATATGAAGTCAGGAGCAAAGGGTTCATACCGTTCCCAATCTCCATATTTCTACCGTTCCTAATCCCAATGATAGAAAGGGAATTCATATAAAGCTTGTAGAGAAAAAAAGAGATCTGTCCAACTGTCAAACATGCAGCTACAAATTGCATACTCTCGCCTATAAAAGCAGTCTCTTTGGATATCAATGGAGGTGTCCTGAGTGTAAGTCTGCCATACCTTTAACAAATGTAATGTCTTAGTGATGGTTTTACGGAATTGACAAGATATTAGATTGTAAGATGCGTTCTGTGATGGTCGGTAAAAGTGATGCAATAAAGTTGGAGTCAAAGCAATATCTGATTAAGTGGAAGGGATTCTCATATTTACACTGCACATGATACATTCATAGATTGTTTTGTTATTTCATAACTTTCTATTCCTTTTTCTGAATCTTATTTTATCACAACAGTTGTTAGTTTTGAATATCATCTGAGTTTATTTTTCTGTTATTTGTTTACCAGTTACAATTTTGTTCTCTTCAGGGTTCCAGAGGAAGAGTTTTAGAAGGCTTTCAAGAATCAGCCAGGTCTAAAAGCCAGAATAAACAGCTTCCATAGTTGTATAGAATCAGCCAAGAAGCCTGATGAAGATTTTGTTCCCATTAGATCTGAATGGACTATTGTTGATAGAATACTGGCATGCAGGTTCATCCAATAAACTTTATTTCCAGTTTCCTTATTTACTAGTTGTGGTTAATATTTCCACGCAGAAGGGACTTTTTCTTCATTTCCATTATTTCACCACTAAATTTTAAATTTAGTCTTCTGCCTCTTATGCTTTATGCTTTGATGAAAGTACTTGGTTTTAGTCAAACCAAAAGGCTCATTTTGTTAAAATTTTGATGAGGTTATGTATTGGTTATGGTCATAGGGCTTATAGAAATGTTTGTTGTTAATATGATTTGGTGAATCAATTACAGATATGGTGTTTCTGATTATGACTGGATAGAGTTTGCTTCCCGCATTCAACAGAAGAGTTATGAAGAAATCGATGAGTATTAATCTGACATTTTTCATTTACTTGTTGCATAATTTAATAATCTATTTATTGTCTTTATTACCTGTCACGTGATATATTCATATACCCTTTGATCAGGTATGGAAAACACTTTCTGTTTCGTATTGCAGAAGATATTACTGACTCCCCTCCGTTCTCAGGTATGGGGATTCTGATATTTTGTCAGTTTCTTTCGTTATTCTCAGTTTACTTATTTTCCCCTCTGCTCGGTAGATTTCATGAGAAAGTTTTGTGAAATCTTTGATATTTGATTTCTGTTCAATTCTTACAAAGCTTTTTTTGTTGGAGTGCATACTTATAATACTAAGTGATACAAAGTAATTTATTACTCTTGATACTAAATATAATGTGTCTTTAGATGGTGTTCTAAGGACTTCAAGGTTTTTATTGCTTGTGTTTAGCATACTATTTCGGCATTATTCATTCTCTCTTGTTGGTCCCCTAAAATGTAGCATATCATGAGACTCATTACAAATCTGTTAAGAACTCAAATTAACTTGTAGTATTGAAATAAAAACCACTTTCTTTCATCTAACCCAACCCAAAACATAATAAATAAACAACCAAGTTTATTTTCTTTATGCTTCCTATAGCACAATTAAACAACCATCTTCCTTTATTGACAGCATCTCATAGAACGACACTTCCAAGACAAAAATAGCATGATCAACTAAAATTTTGGGTTATATCCTTGAATTTCGAAGAGAAAAACTTCTGTAATAAAATGAAAGATGGTGTACCATGCAGCCTAATGCACTTACAAAGTATTTTTTCCAGCATTCAAAGTATGAGAACTTTTTCCAAGAGATGCAGCCTTTTTTTTTTTTTTATAAACTCAATTTGTGATATCCGTATTTGTCTATATTGACTCTACATGAAGGAATTATAGTATGACTGGACTTGCTTTCTGCTATGATTAGAATCACTCATATTATCATGCTTTGATTGCATATTTGTCATATTCGCATCATCAGCTCCTATTCTAACATTTTCAACAAATGTGATTTAGTTGAATTTTACATTTAGAATATTGTGCTCTTGTAAGTCAGTCTGTAATTGAACTCAGACATCAACAACTGGAATATTCAATTCATGATAAATGAAATTCTGAATATCTAGATTCTTATAGTGAACAATGTCGTGTCACTTCACTTTGAAAGAAAAGAATCAAGTTAATAAAAGTTACAGTATTACATTACAACAAAATACCTTCCTCTCTATTCTTTTCTTGTTTCACAAATTATAAAATGAAATGGAAATATCAATATAAAATGAAAGGATATGTTATTCTATAATGATCATAGTCTGATCTTTCTGAACCCAATTCTCCTAACTTGATTTTTATAATTTGTACGATCTCTTCAGGTCCAATCTCCTCTAGTTGGATTTTATGTGAATAATCACTTGTAAGTTGATCTTCAAAGACTGATTGCCTCAAGGTTGAGTTGTGGGACGATCAACCTTAAGAGGTGATTCTGCTCACATTATCGACTTTAAAAAGAATATTTAGAGGAGATTAGACTTGAGGAGATCGTCCATATGATCGGGTTAGGAAAAATTGAGTTCAGAAAGATGTCTCATGAGGAGATCGACTTTGAAAATATGCATATCTCTCAGTATAGTTACCATTATAGACTAACATATCCTTTCATTTAATGTTGGTATTTTAATTGCATTTTATGATTTGTGAGACAAAGCATTTTGCTGTGATGTAATACTATAACTTTTAATAATTTGCTTCATTTCTTTCAAGACATGGTAAGGTGACATGATATTGTGGACGATAAGGATTTTATTATTCAGAAGGTCATCTGTCATGAGTTGAATATTCCAATTGTAGATGTAGCAGTTCAATTGCACTCTGAATTACAAGTGCGCAATAGTGCAAATATGATGGAGTTCAGATACAATACATCTATACATCTAGTGAGAATGTTTGAAATGGCATAGCAATTCATGGTGAAAATATGACAAATGTGCAACTGAAGCAGGGTGGTACGAGTGGTTCTAGTCTTCAAATGCAGAGAGCGCAAATTGAGTTTATAAAGAAAATGCTTGGTCTGTTGGAAAAAGGTTTCAATGTTGGAAGGAACTTATTCAGAAAACAAATAAGGGACTGCGGTGTTGAGGATTCTTGATAAATTGAACCATTGATTTTTATTTTCCAAGAAGTCAAAGTGAAAATCCTATAACAATTCCTAATTGCCTTTGCCCCTCACCTATACCATCTTGTTTCCCCATGTTGCTTGAGATGACCAACAAGACTTAAATGTGTTTGAATATCATTCATTGTGTTCTTCAATTATTTAATATATATTAATTTTGTTGTCAACTGAGAGATCCACTTGATTATCCTTTAATTATTATTATGATGAATCCTAACTCACTCAGATAAAGTTTTCCTTTAGCAGGTCCATCTTACTGCATAATGTAGTCTACTTTCAAAACTTCTCTTCATCCACATCTTCTCTTCGTCTTATCTTTGAAACTTTATCCTGCCATTGTATCTTTTTATCTTCCTTCTTAGTGGACATTTTATCGCTTGTGCATAAGTATTGCTCCGTTTTCACCCATTTTGTTGTTCTCTCAATTTTTTGTTCTATGTTTGTCTCTTCCTGCTTGTTCTCATTGTTTGTTTGATTTTCAAACCTCTTACTTTAGTCTATTAACGTGATTTTCATATTTCCTATTTAGAGTTCATCTAGTTCTTTTTCTAATTATAAACAATCTCTACAAATCTCATAAAGTTTAGAATATTTTTTCACATATCATACTCGCCAAAGTTAAGACGGAAATGTTTGAAGAAATATGAGGTATCTCACTTTCCTTTTGTTTCCTAGCTCTAGACGTCTTCCATCCCCAATTTATCTCAAACCAATTAAAAGTTATTCTTCTCAATTTTAATTAATTATTTCAATAAACACTTTACCTAAAATTATTTTATTTTTATTTTTTATTTTTTCCCCATTTTCCCTCCCTCGTTTACTTAAAAGAGAAAAGAAAAAAAACCCCTCATAGAATTCGACTTTTGAATTCCGATGGAGTGTCAGAGGCCGTAAAACGAAGAGAAGTCGGAATTCAATTTTTCGGAGACTAAATTTTCAGTACTATTTGGACAATTAAAGTCTCCCTAGTCTATTTGGGGAATTGTTTTTCAAAAGTGTATTATTCATGGAAAATTTTCGTCACCGGACGATGGTTTTGTAGCATATAAATGTAGTTCGTTTCTAACCTGCCAATCTGTCGTGTAACAAAAGTAGTTAAAACCCAATAAAACTGTTGATAGCTGACTTATATTTCTGACTGAAGAATCTCTCTTGGGACCCGACATATGCGACAACAAGGAAAAATAGCATTATTGACGACAACTTGCTGTGGTAGAATCAAAGTGAGCGAAGATCCAAGAACAATAGTTGTTGTCACGTGGGAAAGCCAAAAATTAATGCAGAATCACTTAGGGGTTAACATTAATTAACCTAGAAAAGCAAAGGAAACTCCAACTATCATATGCATAAACTTATACATTCATGCAAACATATATACATTCACGTTGTTGAAGTCCTAAAGGTAGAGACCTGAGAGTTGACTCGCAAACTTGTCCGAGTTTTATTAAGTTAATTTGGAAACAAACTCGTTTTAAAATAAAGTCGCTGGACTTGGAATCAAATTCGGTTGATTCAGACAAACTTGCGAGTCGGGAAGCGAGTCAATCAGTTGGATATCCTACATCGATTAGAGATAAGTCTTTCAATAGTTTATAAATAGGTGTAAACTTTACTTTACAAGCCGGTTTTGTAAAGCTGAGTTAGACTTAAATTCTAACACGCCTCACCTCGTCGTTCATGCCTAGCAAGCCTTTGTTGTCGTGTCTGTAGTGGAAGTGGATTGGTGCTTCACTTAAAACAGTGAAACTCCTCCACTCAAGTGCTCGTGAGTCATGCTTCAAATCCACTTAAAAATAGAATAACTCTTTTTTGTTATATTCTTATTTAATTTAGACTAGGTAGAAATAGATATAATTTTGAAATTGTAATTTTTTTTAGTTGATTTAAGTTTTATGATGTTTGGAAGTGGCTCTCAAATTCTGCTAGTGGTACATTAGCCCTTATGTTTTAAGAAATGAAAAAAAAGGTAAAATATAACTACTACTCAAAGATCTATAATAGAGGCACTTTCAAATTCAAACATTATCTTGTTGAAACTTGACACGATTCAAAACCTTGTGTTTCAATATCAAAAGAAATTAAGGCTTTAATAATAAAAGTTCTCATGAATTACAATCATGAATATTTTTTTTATTGAATTTTTTTAATGAAGTAGACTCTTACTAATCGAGTTTACATACCTCAATAAAATCCAAAATCAAATAAATACCAAAATGAAATAGATATGGAAGATTTTATGTTACTAGACATAAGATATTTCAATAGTATATTATTATATGCAAATTTCACCTTACAAGCTCGTAAAAGCTAAAATCAAATAAAGACCAAAATGAAATGGATATTGAAGATTTTATGTTGACTAGACATAAGATATTTCAATAATATATTACTAGATGTAAATTTCATCTTCAAAGCTGGTTTTGTAAAGTTAAGTTAAACTTAAAATCTATTTCTTAAAATGCTATCGAACCATATCAGATTATCGTTAATATATAATTCTACACATAAGTTGAGCAGTCTCAACATGAAAAGAGTATATTTAAAATCTAACACCGAGTAAGATAATATATTTCAATAATATATATATATATATATATATATATATATGATAAAATTAAATTAAATTTTAAAGTTCACCTCTTAAAAAAATAAATAACATATACGCCATTTGGCTAAAAGTTCTTATCACTTCAAATAGTCGCTCATTAAGTAAAGAAAAAAGAAACATGAGCGTAAGGAGCAAATCCTTGTTCTTTGCTTTTCTAATATCTACCATGATCCTCACTACCTTGCATGCCATTCCAATACCCTGTTGAATCCCCTTGGCTTGTGTTTGGCCCAAACTCAGCTCTCTTTGCCACCAGCTGTGACTTCAAATCCACGACAGGAAACAAGATCCTTGCCCCTTCACCCTCTTGAATCCCTTGGAGACCATCATGATAACCATTTTCAAACCCCTCTAAACTGAAGCTGAGCCCAGGTTTGAAGTCCAGCAAAGGAAACCCAGTTGAGTTATACATTGTGCAGGAATCTGAAACCGACGAGGGTATGAAAGAGGTTAAGCCCTTTGATGAAGTAATCTCAGTCCTGGGAAGCTCCACTGCTGAAAAGTAAGAAGAAGTGAGATTTTGAAAGTTGTGCTGATGAGGGGTTTCAGCCTTGTTGTCTTCAGTGTTGTATGGAAGCTCAATGAACTTAGATATGCTATTGTGGCCCTCAACTGGAGCATATGCTAAGTTAAGATCTTGGCCATGATGGATCTTAGGGTTTGAAGGAGACCGAGGAAAATTGGGTTGTGTTGTCAGATCAGGAAACTTCTTAGTTGATAATGGAGCTGGTGATGAAGATGCAAATGTTGGTCTCTTGCTCTTTCTTGAGCCTCCTCCCACTGGAACATTTCTCAAAGAGCCTCCCTCAGTCCAATACCTTCTACACGTCTTGCAAAAGTACCTTGGTTGGGAGAGGCTATAGTTGTTGTAATAGCAGAATTTAGTATTGGTTGAATTGCACCTTGGGCAGTTCAAAGCTTCATCTTTCTGTGGCCTTGCCCTTTTCTCCAAAATTGGAGCCTTTGAACCTTCCATAGGTTTACCTACTCCAATGCCCTGAAATATATCCAAAATTAAAAATAATAAAACAGAAAGAGAGGAAAACTCCATAATTAATTCAATTCAAAATGCTAAGGTAAAAAGGAAAGAATGAACATGAGTAAGGGAAACATAGATTCTTCAATGCAAACAAATTTATGTTAACTTTTCTCCATGTCCTTATCAAAAGGTGGAAAGGGAAAGTAAAAGGAGAAAAGGATAGGTAAAGTGCTTTCATTTACAGAAAACAAAAAAAAAAAAAGTGAAAGATGTTTGGAAGACGGCAACAAAACTAAATTTTTGTTGGGATGCTGAGCTGAGCATCGTCTCTTGCAAGCTGAATACTTATAGGAGAAAACTAAAATTGCACTTATAATTTGCAATATCAAGATCATTTATGAAATAGGAAACATAATATTAGGTTTGAAATCACATCCCCAGAAGAAGTTTATAATTATATGGAAAGAAAACTAAAAAGAAGGTTTGTAATACCTGTGCCCACCGAGCTAAGTCCATTGAATAAGGCGAAAGAAAAAGAAAAAGGCAACAAGTCTTGCTGAAGACACGAAAACACCAACATTAGAGAACGGTCATAAAAGCAAGCGTGAAAAGCTTTAAGAATTGGATAATAGTAGTGGTTCCATGTGTTTGCCATATACAGGGGTAGCACAGTCTTTTGGTGGCACCCAACCTATGATCACACACAAATTGAGAAAATGGTGTAAATGCATGTAAGCCTACTAATGAAACAACTAAAGTATTTTAGGGAAGTCAACAATGTTCTTGGTGTCTTTGTTTGTGTCCAAGAACAGTGGAAAGTCGGTTGATTCTTTTCTGACCAGATGCTGTGAAACCGCCGTTCTATCTTGCTTGTTACTTTCCGTCATCAACTAGGGTCATGTTTAACTTTTATTTGTTTATCAGTAGGTTTTCCTGTGACGCAAATCATTGTGAAAATAATTATAATTTAGGTTTAGATAAATTCCCCTCTTCGTAAAACAAATAGATTGTTATAATGAAACAAATCGGGGGATTGTTAAAAGAAAAAAACATAGTATTGAGGAAAAAATACAAACAATATTTTTTTTTTCTAGAATCTAAACCAAAATTTTCTAATTTATTACATACTTATTTTGAAAAAATAGATATTATGTATCAAAAACAAAAGTAGATAATATATTTTATTATTTATTTATTGCAAATAATAAAAAAGAAAGCGTAATTTCGTAATTTATTATACTTAAAGTAAAATTGATTAAGGAAATTAGTATTTAAATAAATATTTTTATATATTATATTATTTTATTATATTTATGATATATTGTAATTTTTTATCAATTTATTATTATTATAAAATATTAGTTTTTTTAATGTCGGTTCGTTGACAAATAATCCGATCACAAACAATAATGAATTTTGTCGCAACAAGTTAAAATTCCTTATCAATATAAATAAGTATATATATATATATATATATATATATGTGTGTGTGACGAATTTTGTGACGAAGACATAATTTTTTCAGAAACTTTGTCGAAAAATGAATTATTGATGAATATTTATGCTCTAACAATCCATCACTAACCGTACGTCACAGATATCACGAGACAACGTATAAAATATAATCGGTGACAACCTTTGTAACAATAACAATGAGCATCATAGCAAAGTCACCACAAAATAATACTAAAGTTTCCCTACTTGAATCACTTAAGGTGAAATATATAATGCTTTATGCAACGTCTTTTCTTCAATGAATAAATATATATATATATATATATATATATATATATATATATATATATATTTGTCTTAA
>Ga0209489_106728_pt1 | contig 18122 bp, 5 predicted proteins | sample SiratrowhiteBW_FD_187527 | JGI IMG/M metagenome (GOLD analysis project Ga0209489, IMG submission 187527) | Root nodule microbial communities of legume samples collected from California, USA - Siratro white BW (SPAdes) (version 2) | ecosystem: Host-associated > Plants > Roots > Nodule | place: USA...
AATGCCTTCTTCAATTTGTACACCTTATACTCTTCTCCTTTCTTCTCATAGCCCTGTGGTTGCTCAACAAACACTGCTTCATTTAGCTCTCCATGCAGGAAAGCGCTTTTGACATCAAGCTGATACACACTCCAACTATTTCGAGCTGCTAAAGCAATTATCATTCGAATCGTATCCCACCTAGCCACAGGCGCAAACACCTCAGTATAATCTATGCCATGTTGTTGTGCATACCCTTTCGCCACCAACCGAGCCTTACACTTGTCAACCTCACCATTTTCGTTGAGTTTAGTTTTGAAAACCCACTTTACTCCAATCGTCTTCATTCCTTTAGGCAAATCTGTCAGTTCCCAGGTCCCATTTTTTTCGATTGCTTCTATCTCTAAATCCATTGCAGCTCTCCACTTGGAACTCTGAATAGCTTCTTCAAAGGTAGTCAGATCTGTAGTTGAGGCAAACAGAACCAAATTGTTGTGCTCAACTACTTCTTCTGAAAATTCTCCCCCACTCACATAATCTTCCATTCAGAATGGTACTCTTCTATTCCTCCCCTCTGGTGAGCTTTCTTCAGATGTTGAAGAGTTCTCTCCAGCTGATTCACTTGACGATAAACTAACCTCTCCTCTTTCTTCTTCTGCCACCTCCTCTTCAAATTCTTCTTCACTTTGATCATTTTCACTTCCTTCTTTATTACTATCTCCCCACTCAAGGATATCAATTCTTGCTTCTTCATTACTTCTTCCCCAATCCCAGCACTCATTTTCTTCAAAAACCACATCTCTACTTACAACTATCTTCTTGGACGTTGGGTCATAAAGTCTGTATGCTTTAGACTCTTCACTCATCCCTAGCAGCACACACTGAAAACTCTTATCATCCAGCTTCTTTCTCTTGTTGTCTGACACATGAACATGGCCAATGCATCCAAAAACCCGAAAATAGTCCATATTGGGTTTGACACCACTCCAAGCCTCTTCAGGAGTCATATCTTTCACTGCCAACGTAGGACTTCTATTGAGCACATGCACTGTCCAATTTACTGCTTCTGGCCAGAAATTCTTTGGAACTTGCTTCTCCGATAACATACTTCTAACCATGTTCATGATTGTCCTGTTCTTACGCTCAGCTACTCCATTTTGTTGGGGAGTGTAGGCTGTGGTAAGCTGCCTGCTAATACCATTAGCTTTGCAAAATACATTGAACTCGTGAGAGATGAACTCTCCTCCCCTATCTGTGCGCAGACAACAAATAGAAACTCCTGTCTCTTTCTCAACAAGGTTTTTATAGTTCTTGAAGATAGTAAAAGCTTCAGATTTTTCAGCAAGAAAGTATATCCACACCTTACGACTGTAATCATCAATAAAGCTTATGAAATACCTCTTCTTACTATTGGAAACAGGTTTGATGGGTCCGCAGATATCAGCATGTACCAACTGTAGTCTTTGTGATGCTCTCCATAAACTCCTCTTTGGAATTGCATCCCTGTGTTGCTTTCCCACCATGCAATCAGTGCATATTTTGGATAGTGCCTTCAACTTTGGTAACCCTCTTACCATTTGCTTATATTGCAATGTTCTCAGACCCTTGAAACTTAGATGCCCATATCTGCGGTGCCAAAGGTGAGTATTGTCTTCAAGAACTATTTGAAAGCAACTGGAAGCTTTCGGCAGAATTCTTGCTGACAATATAAACATCCTGTTTGCAGACATTGTTGTTTGCATAATAAGCCCTTTTTCGGGATGATAGACTCTACATACTCCACGTTGGATCAAAATAGCTACACCCCTTTCTTGCAATTGTCCAATACTTAATAAGTTATTTTTCAACTCAGGTACATAGAAAACATCAGTGATTACCTGAGTAACTCCAGCAATTTGCAACCTAATGTTACCCTTTCCCAACACAGCCATCTTAGAATCATTGCCGAGCTTCACAGATTGTCGGAATTCCTCATCAAGATCTGAAAACCACTCCTTATTTGCACACATATGATTGTTACATCCTGAGTCAAGAAACCAGACATCTTCTCTCCTAGATTGATAGAGCTCCACATATGACATCAGCAACATTTCTTCTTTCTCCTCAAACTCAGCATAATTGGCTTCCTTCTCCCATTTAGGACACTCATATTGAAAGTGCCCTAATTGATGACACTTATAACACTCAACTATAGCTTTGTTGAATGCTTGTCTGCCTCTTCCTCTACCTCTTCCTCGAAAAGCTCCACGAGCTCGACCGCCTCCTCTTCCACCAATTCTATCATTGTGGGTCACCTTTAATGCCTGCTCATCTCCTCCATGCCCATTCATCCTCTGCTCATATACCAGTAAGCTGCTCTGCAACTCATCAATGGTTAAGGTGTCTAAGTTATTAGACTCTTCAACCGAACACACAACATAGTCAAACCTTGAGGTCATTGATCTCAAGATCTTTTCAATGATCACAACTTACTGCATGTTTTCACCATGAATCTTCATCTTGTTTGCTATGCTGAGTGTTCGAGCAAAGTACGCATCAACACTCTCACCCTCTTTCATCTGTAGAACCTCAAACTCCTTTCGAAGAGCTTGAAGCTGTGCTCTTTTGACTCATGTGGAACCCTGGTATTTCTGTTTCATAGAGTCCCAGATGTGCTTGGCAGTGTCTCTGTTGAGGATCGTCTCCATAATGGTTCGATCAATGGCTTGGAACAGATAATTCTTGATCTTCAAGTCTTTTAGCTTTTGGTCTGCAATTGATTTTTGTTGTGCTTCAGTAAGCTCCACCCCTTCTGCTACTGCAGGGATTTCAGTCTCCACCAAACTCCAATACTCCTTTGAACGAAGAAAATTTTCCATAAGCATGGACCAATGATCGTAATGGCCATCAAACTTAGGAATTGCAAGTTGAACAAAATTATTTTCAGTTGCCATACTTCGCTTCTCGCTCTTCTCACTCTTTCTCTTTTTAAGAAACTGCAGTTTCTTTTCTTTCACTATTAGGCCCCGTGATGGAGCTCTGATACCAGTATGTTGCAAACTTTAAGCAAAAAGCAGTTCAGAAAAATATCTGAATTGAATTCTTATATTGATCAACAAGATTGATGGCTTATATAAGCCTTACAAAGAGATAAAAAGAAACAAAGTAACCCACGTTAAACAACCCAAACAAACTTATCCTAATAAAGTGGTAAGCTACTAAAGAAACGGTCAGACTCTACCTACATGACCTGAACAAATAAGATTTATTTAATTGAACAATGCTGACAACCCCAACAAATTTATGATACATTCCATCATTCTTTGCTTTAAATTTTTTAAGGTTTGTCTTCATGATAATTTATTTTTCTTTGTGTAATCAATTACTATTTTATTTTATTAATTATTCTTATAATTTAAATTAGGGCCTGATTGTCGGATTCTGCACTTCCATAATTTCTTGTAGCATCTCCATACATTTATAAATTTTCTATACTATCTTTCATTAAAGATTGCATTACCTATTTTATCATTTTTCAATACATATTTATTTTTATTTTAGGAATGAACCATTTTAAGAGCTAAAAAATATACTTTTATAATATTTTTAGAATAAGTCATTTTGAAAGCACAGGTTAAAGTGTATTTTTTTTTCTTAAATGACTTATTTTAAAACCATTATAAAAGTGTATTTTTTAACTTTTGAAATAACTTATTTTATAAACTGTTTTTAAATCTGAAAGTTAAATTATATTTTCTGAATAGTTTATTCAAAAACTTAAAATTTAACTTTCAGAATAAAGGATTCCAAAATCAAATTTTATGTTTTGGAATAGACAGTTTCGAAAATTAAAACATATAGTCTTTTTAAAAGGGCAATTTCGAAAATTAAAAAAGTATGGAGGTGTTCGAATAAACTATGGAGTTGCAGGAAGAAGCCGTTGACAGTTTTTGGGCCATGGAGGTTGTGGCCGTCAGGCCGGCCGGCCCATTTCAACATCTCCCCTAAAACCCATAATTCCTAAAACCCCGTAAACCCTAAAACCAATTGCGAAAACGCAGAAGCTATTGAGAAGAGTCATCGTTTCGATCGTCAGAATCAGATCATCAACGTTGGTGCTTTTTTCTCTCTCTTCACACAGATATCAACTTTCCGTATATTAATTTCGAAATATTTGTAAGAAATTGACTCCTATACAGTGTTACCTTCGTTATCAATTATTGGCAGACACTGAATTTAACAAGAATCAAAGAAGCATTCGTGAATACGGTGATGTCTGGTTACGTTAGACGCGCATTCTCGTACCGGAACATGTTGTGGGTCCGAGCCTCATGTGTTTTTCGTGCTCGTGACGTGTCTACCATAAAAATCTGTGATAGTAGCAGAGTGTTCACCGTTCCGGCCACGCCTAATTTTGTTGCAGAAAGTCGCAGAGCCTACGCCAAAGGGCGAAAGTCAAGTACGTCTTTGCTTCCCTAAAGTAATGTTTTTTCTTATACCCTTTTGTTTTTAGTTTTGAGTTTGATGATTTAGTTGAAGGAGGGGAATTGAAATTGGACATGTGGAGGCAGTTTGGTAGGTGATTTTGGTGTTGCTTCTCACAACAAATAGGAGTTTTAGCAAAGTCTTATAATGATGTTTTAGAGCTCAAGTGGGATATTTCTGATTGGAACATGTTGATATTCAATAGCTTGCCTTAACAGTTTTCTTTGTCGAATTATTCTACTTTGTACAACTTTTTTATGCCTATTATTATTCGTTATAGATGTTACTTGATATTAATCGATATTGATTTATACACTTTAGGGGATGAAGGGGGTGTTAGTACAATTGATGATTGCTCTAAATATTCAGATTTTTTTTTTTATTGAAGTTTAGCCACAATATTTCTGTCATTTATCTCTTTGTATTTCACTTTGGTTTTATACTAGTATCGTTCATCCTAAGCTGGAAGTGTTGTGAATAGATTTGAGCTTGTGGGGGGATATTAGAGATATGATTAGTTAGGACTTTGTTAGTAGAGAAGCTTGTTAGTAGAGTAGTTAGTTTGTTGCCTATATCAAAGTTATTTGTAATAACCTCTCTTATAAAACAATACACATCTTATTCTTAGTTCATTTTTCTTTATAATTTGGTCATATCTCTAATTGAGAATTAGACATCTCGAATGTAAGATTAAATATTTATAAGAAATTTGATAGAGACCCAATAGAGGTGACATAATAGATTCAAGAAATCTTGTTAAGATAGGCTTCTATATTATCAGAAAGTGAGTTTAAAGTTAATTCAATCCTACAAAATAGGTTTGTAAGGTGAGTCTTGCATTCACTTATACGTTACAATTTAGTCATATTTTTAGTCAATGTAGGATCTCTGACAAAGACGGTTGTTTGGTGGTATTTTGTGTTTTGAGTTTAGTTTTGGCATGTGAGAATGAAATGTATAAATAACAAAGGTTTGCAAATTTGTAAGTACCACACTATGAGGCATGCAATTCTATTTTCTGGTTACAAATTGCAATAATCTAAACCCAAGGCTCAAGCTGTTAGATTTTTAAAGTTCATGCGGATTTTTCTAATTGGAACATGTTGATAGCTTGCCTGAACAGTTTTCTTTGTCGAACTATTATACTTTGTCCAACTTTTCTATGTTTATTATTACTCATTACATATGTTACTTGATTTTAATTGTCATCGGTTTATACATTTTAGGGGATGAAGGGGGTGTTACTACAATTGAAGTTCCACCTAACGTTGGTCCTACCATCAAGGCAAATGCTGTCTCACAGATGGAGGCTGCAATGGCTGCATTATCAGCAGAACTAAGCAAGCTACGAACAGGAAGGGCATCTCCAGGTATATTATCACTGAGTCAATTTTTTATGGCATCTGTGTCCCTTGATAGATAATACTCAAACATGATAATTACACGCATGTCTCTACAGGAATGCTTGATCATATTATTGTTGAAACTAGTGGTTTGAAGATGCCTTTGAATCGGCTTGCTGTTGTTTCAGTCCTAGATCCAAAAACCTTGTCTGTTAGCCCTTATGATCCAGAGGTACTTTGATACCTTAGGGGTTGGAGTTTGTTATTATTTTTTTATAGAATGCTTAGTACTTAACCAGTATTACTTTTTAATATGATATGCCTAAATTCTGCAGACACTTAAACAATTAGAGAATGCCATTGTTTCGTCTCCATTGGGCTTAAATCCTAAATCAGACGGTGAAAGATTGATTGCTGTTATTCCACCGTAAGCACATATTCTATTGACATTCAGTTACTCATGCCTGCCAGAGTGAATTTGGTTGGATAATAGTACCTCTTAAAGATTGACTTTCAAGCTCAATATCAATTAACTAATTTATTTCTTCACCGTGAAATCATCAGATTGACCAAAGAGCATATGCAGGTAAAATCGTTACACTCCATGTAGTTATTGTTTACACTTTAAACCTCATCATATATCATGCTGCTATATCCTTCTGTTTGACATTTGTTACAGGCTATGACTAAGTTGGTTGCTAAATCATGTGAAGATGCTCGTCAAAGTATTAGAAGAGCTCGACAAAAGGTTTGGTGTGGCTTTGGTATTTCTTGACATTTTATGGAAGGTTTACCTTTCAGTAATTTAAGGGATTAAGAAAGAGTTGTGGAAAAAACTGGAATTCTCTCTTGCTCTAAAAGCTAAATATTTTTTAGCTTTTTTAACATTATTTGTTTTGGTCAGGCATTGATTAACAGAACCTTTTGTGCTTAAACATCTTTTTGTGCTCAAACATTCTGATCAATTTTGAAATCTGGAATTGGTGCTTTCCTTTAACTCTGTTCACCTCTTCAAAAGTAGTAATTGCTTATGTCCTGATCTGAATTGCATGATTACTTTTTTATTATTGTTTGATTATTCCAAAGCATAAGAAAAAATGCAAAGACAGGAGAGCCTGGTTCTAAGGTTCTGGGTTATCTATATTTTCTAAAAAGGGTGGTCCTTTGCCATTAATTTTTTCTAAGAGTTTGCCTTAACTTTCTTTAAGCTGATTAATTTTTTTAATTTTATAGGCAATGGATGCGATAAAGAAGTTGTATTCAAGTCTCCCCAAAGATGACATAAAAAGACTGGAGAAAGAAGTAACTCATATATGCTTATTGCAACTTATAAGATTGGCAAGTTCCATAGCTTTCTTTAGTTTCTGATATTTCCTTCTTACAGGTTGATGATTTGACCAAAAAGTTTATCAAGGCTGCGGAAGATGTATGCAAGGCAAAAGAGAAGGAAGTTAGCCAAGGTTGACATTGGTGCTATTTTTTGAGGGAGAATTCACTGCTTCATTTCTCCTTATAATTTGCTAGGGCAGAGATTTGTCTGGTCTTAGCTGAGTGTCATTCATCAGCCATGTAATATCTATTAGAATTAAGAAGGACCATTCTTCTAGTGTTTTGGCAATTTTTTGAATACATAAAAGATGAGTTCCCCAGTTTCAACCTATTTGGTTTGGAGTTGCCTTGGTGAAGATCACTGTGTATTGTGGTTGATCAAAATCTTAAGCTTGTGGTAACCCCCTTTGTTAGTCCAAATTTGTGAAATTTCTGTTCTAACCATGGAGGCTGTGTATATAGATTCAAGTAAGGGATATGAACTAATTGAAGCTTACACTCAATTACGAGTCAATGATAGCATTTGTTGGCATCAAGTTCAGCGTTTCACTTTCAACTGTTGGGTAGACTTGATATTATCATTGCTTGAATGTTTTCTAGAATTTCTTACTTTGACCAGTCATAATGTTTGTTACCGTGAGTTCAAAGGATCGGTGACAAATTTGATGAAATTTTAATTGCATTTAGGTACTTTTTAACCGTTTCATTAACAATTAATTGTATTCAATTCTTTAATAGTAGTTTAGCTTGGCTCCTGAATCTTAAAAGGCTTTTTTTCAAAGCCTTAAGTGATTACCACCGTTTGTACTATAATCGATGAAAGATACCTCATTAATGCTATTTGGAATTGAGGGACTTATAATTTATAATAATATAGGGATTAACTTAAATAAATTACATAAAAATAAGAATCAAATAAGTAATTTAGCCTTTTTAATTTTTTTTATCACTAATTGTGAGAGAATTGAGTAGACGTGATAATCAAACAATTCTTCATAAATCCTTTCGTCTCGCTCTTTTTCACCTGTAATGACATACACAATAACTAAGTACATTAATTATTTGTTAAGGTTTTAATGTATTGATAGTCTTATAAGTGTTCATGTAACTATGCATTCAAATATTTTAAAATTATGTAAACATATATCGACATATATATCTGTTTTCTGTAAAGATAAATTTAAATAGTTTAATAAAAATTACGAAAGTTTATGCAAAATAATAAAACTCATTGCAACAATCAACTTCGAAATGAAACATTATCGTATTTATATAAAAATATTAGCCATAGTTATATATCTTATAAGAAAAAAGTAACGGGTGAAATTGTTCATCCATCAAACAAATCTTTCATATATCAGCAATGAGCTGACCTTTATAAACATATTCTGAATTTCAAGAGGATTAACAAAGTCTTCCATAAAAAAAATGGACCAACACTTATTATAAGTACCAAACTGCAAAATGTAGCAATTTGAATCTTGGTGAGCAAAATGAACTAGTGATGCTGCAAAAGATTGTGGCTTCCATGATTGAATGATTTGCTTCAGATCATTTATTCTTGATAGATCGAAACGATTCAAAATGCAACGTCTGCATCCAGAACATGGAAGGATTAGGTGCAAGAAAACAAGGAAGTGTGCGGTAAAAAACTTACCTTCCATAATAGCCTGCCCTCAATAAGGCCCCAAGGAACAGGACCAAAATCTCTTGAATCGTAATCGTCATACTTGTTGTAATCTCCTTGTACCCGAACAGCACCCTTTGGAACCTATAGATGGAAGGTAAAACTTAAACACCCAAATACTCTCTTAAACACATTCAGCAATGGAAAATATTGAATTAATGTCAAAATTCTCTACACACCAAAAGCTATAAAATTTCAAGTCTATTCTTAATGAGAAGAAGAAAGGATGACACTTAACAGACCTGAAAATACTAGCCAGGCAAAATAATATGCATCATTATTAACATTGGTCAAGCCGAAGCTATATTTTTTTATTTAATTAAAAATTTCGCTTTGAGCCGACACAAACAATTGTTAATTTTTTTTGTTCTAGTCTATTCTATAATGAATTTGACTCATGTAAATTCTCACATTACGTTAGCGTCCATTTAAGTTGGATTAAGCCGTCACTATTTGCATCCTCTCCATAATCGACGCTATTCGCTCAAAACTAATCATCAGTTTTCTTGTAGTATTCCTTAGATTAAACTTTTACTTGTTACCTTTTTAGTATGGATAATATGGAGTATGAAAAATTTATACCAAATTTCAGTAGACTATTAACATCAATATTGTTTTACATATTGTTAACTAAATTTCATATTTTTCGAAATAATTTTGTATTAGAACTAGAATTGGAAAGATAATTTCTTTTGGAAGTTTTTTTTTCTTGGCGTTTTCTTGAAATTGGTTAAATCAAAATTAACAATAATGGAGTTGTTAGATGTGTTTCTACTTTTGCAACTTGTAGAGATATTTTTTGTGGTATTCGTGGAAAATATGTGGTAACTTTTCTGTTTTTTTGGGTATATATTCAACATGTTCTTTATGCTAAAGTCATTGGTATTGTTTTTGTTATTGAATATGCTTAATTGAAAGGTTTTAAAAAGCTTTGGTTGAAGTGTGATACTTCTTTACTTTGTCAAGCTTTTGATTCGGCTCATATAACTGATTAGACTATTAAAAGTAATAACGTAAGCTAGGGTTTAAGGTGTGCGCCACTATAGATTTTAGAGACTTATGTCTTTAGAGAGGGTAATACTTATGATGATATATTAACTAATTTAATTGTGAAAAATAGAATTAATATTTTCTAGTATTCTACTTTATTATTTAGTTGAACTTTCTTTCCTAATAAATTTTAATTCTTATTTCGTTGATAGAAAATTTAGTTTTTTTTATGAGTTTAGTGTGGAACTATACTTTTTATGTTTTATTTTTCTTTAATGATACTTCCTTTTTTTTATATGATTGTAGATAATGAATTTTTGAATATTGACATATCTAAATATTAAAATCCATAATAATGTTAAGAATCTTTTATTAAAAAAAGGGCAAGATTTATTATAATAGTTTAGTAAAAGAATTATATGTTTTCATAAATATAATATTAGTTATGATTATAATATATAACATATGTAAAACCGATAATTTCGAATAAAATAACTATAATACTTCTCAATTTTAATTTTTCGTAAATATTTCTTTTACATATTAATATATGTAAATGTAAAATTAAAATAAAACTAACGGTTATATTTTTTAACTTCACTATATTAATATTTTATATATTTTTCTTTTAAACTCTTACATATGTAAATATACAATGAAAGAATTCATTAAAAATGTGAAATTAAATTGAATTGGTTGAAAAAGAAAATTGAACATAATATAAATTTAACGATCTAACTTGCTAGGTGTTAGAATCCTACCAAGAAGTTTTTTGGAACTGATACGTGTCTTTGTTGCTGCATGCATGCATTCGCATTCCCTATGATCGGGGACGACTGAACAGAGACAATTAAGTAATAGCTTAACGTGAAGAGTCACGACAAAATTTCACCATGCACCTCGAGTCTCGTACAATTATTTTTTTGTCATAAAAAATGTTGTCGAAGAAAACACATTGATGCCTATAAAATGGTTACATAAGAAACCATGGCACATTACAAAACTCATAGTAACAAATCTGCAAAATCAAAGAATGGCTTCTGTTAGGCTTGCTCCTCTGGCTCTCTTCTTGCTGGCCACTTCCAGTACGTAGCATTCCATTCTTCTTCATATTTTTTTTCATCATTTTTGTTTACATATTTCAGAACTACAGAAAATTATGACATAATATGCATACATGTTCATCTGTTCTGACTTTGAAATATCATCCTTAGTAATGTTTACGATGAAGAAGGTAGAAGCAGGAGACTGTTCAGGTCTTTGTTCACCGTTTGAGGAGGAACCATGCGGGCACGTGATTGTCGCTGTGTCTGTCATACTGGAATATATCTTTGTACGTGCTCTGATCAAAGTGGACTTTCATCTGTGGCAAAGATGAGAGACGAACATCCCAATTTATGTCAATCTCATGAGGAATGCAGGAAGAAGGGCAGTGGCAACTTTTGTGCTCGTAATCCCAATAATTATATGGATTATGGTTGGTGCTTTAACTCTGATTCTGAAGCACTTAACAAAGGCTTCTTGGCCATGCCTAGAGCAATCAGCGAGTAATATGTGTATGCCTGTGAAATGTGATCATGCATGAAACATCTACTACTACTTCTATAAATTAAAGCTTATGATGCATGTACTGTTATGAATAAAAAGAGTGTTCCATCCAACTCATAGTTGGTTACTGCAGACTCCTGGAACATGAGTTAATAAAGGAAAAGGTTATGATATTTTCTTTGGTTAGAAATATATAAGAAAAAAAAGAGACATAAAGTTACCAAAAAGAAAAAAATTGTACATTGGTGGATCAGTTGTTTATGCTAGTATAAGAATTGGTTACTTAAAATAGAACTTAACCTTAGCAGATGATTAAGAAATCCAACGGTGTGGCATTTTAACATATACCTTCACACCAAACACTACTTAACTTACATGTGGGGATTAAATATTTGTGAGTGATAACATGATAAGTCTATCAAATTTTACTAAAATAAATTTTGATTACGAGTTTAAATTTAATTTGTTATTACAAAAAAGACTTATAAAATAAAGATTGTCTATGATATGAGATCTCTGACAAACTATAAAGATCTTTCAAACTTTTGCTTATTCCAAACAAAGTAAAAAGTATCCGTACTTTTAACATGTTAATCCAAAAAAAATTGTCAGCTAACACTCATAATTGATGATGAATTGAGCAAATAAGAAAGAAAGGAAGCTGAATCAATAGCTGGAGAGAATCTCAAGCTGTAACACAGTATATATACATATGGCACTGGTTACTTGAGTATGGTTAGATATCAGTGTCAAATTGTCACTACAAAGTAGTAAAAAAGATTGAAAATACCATTGACTACATAGCATAATCTATGCATAAGAAATGATGAAATCGGAGAAAAACTAGGCTCGATCTGGATTGAGAGTAGGAAAAGGCACCAGAAACATGAAAATCAATGGTACTAACTAACTTATCATATGTCTATCGAAGAAGAAACATTGCTAGCAACAAAAACATGACAAACTGTCATATAATGTAAAGATGTGATACTAATAAAGTAAGGTCAAACTATAGAAGTAGAAACAATGTGAAACTATTAACGGATTTTCAGCAAGTGTAGTGACTCCATAAGTAATCTAGTAAGTAAGAAAAATATCGTATCCACTGTGAACGGAATTTGATTGTAATTCATAGTGAGTGGATGAATTGAGAAACGTTATAACAAAGCAATAAATATTAAAAATGTGAATTCAATAGTATTAAAAAGCCTTGGGATTGAATCGTAACATTCTCCTTCGCATACAATCTTAACCTAATCCAATATCATCTTTTCCAATTACCGATTTGCGCAAATAAAAACCTTTTCAACCTGATTCCTCTAGCATTGAATTTCATAAACTAAATTACCTAGCTTCTATCCCTAATCACTAGAATAACCTAATCAACATTAAGATCAGTTGTTATAAACATTCATTACACTATAATTCATCACTAAACTTATACATATAATGCATTTACGTTTAGTTCCAATTCCAAAGAACGCTTTCCAGTTACAATGAGAAATCTAAAATAAAGCAAGATATAGTAAAACATAAAACAAAGGTTTTTGGATTCAATAATATAAAAATAGAATTAAGAGTGCATTTGAAGTGAGAATTTACATTCAATCCCAAGAGAAAGGAAGTTAGCTACACATGGTAGCCATGAAAATACAAAAAAAAAAGAAGAAGAAAAGAATGGAGTTTGATGACGGCAGCCTCCAAGAGATCTCCACGAATGAGAGATGATGAATGAGAAGTGTTTTTTTTTTCTAGTTTGACCTAGCCTCCCTTTTATAACTTTCGCCTCTTGAATTAGGTCAAGGTGCGGCCGTTATTTCGTGAGTCACGCCTTTAGTAGCGTTGATGTCCTCAATTTAGGGCTTCGCTTATGATGGACTTTAAATGAGTTTTAGCCCAGGCTATGCCTTTAGCTTAAGTGAAAAGTCACTTATGCTCTTTTTCTCTTCCTTTCCTCAATTTCAACGCCTCTATTCTTTCTCCCTTCAGATTTAACCTAATTCTCAACAAAATTTTCTCTTTCTACAATAAAACGCATTAAATAGCAAAATCAATCATAAAAGAAAATAAAATCAAATCTAAACCGAATTAATAACAAAATCAACCTAATTACTAACAGAATTAATCACAAAATCTGCACAAAATTAACGCTTATCAGAAAGCAGAAGAAGAAGACATGGATTTCAAAACAGGTCAAAGAGACGAGAGAAGGTAATTGTAGAGCGGGGCAACGATTATTTCCCGCACACAGCTTTTTACGAAAGAAATGTGAATGGGCCACCACAAACGAGGTCCAATGCAGACATTATGATCAACTATTGAAAACAATTACTTCCTACACCTCTCAATTTGAACTTGCACCCGATCAACTTCTAAAATATCATAAATGTCCTTGGCATTTTGTTTCAAATGAAGAGTTTTATTGAAAAAAATGGTTCGTGATGGGTGAATATGCTTCGTGGAGGGTTGTCATTATTCTTATGAGGTATGGTTCATGTGGTGGTGGTGTTCAAAATGAAGGGAAAGTGGTTTGAGATAAAGTTGAATGATTTTTTTCGTAAGACTAGCTATAATGGGAATGAAGGTATTTTCCAAAATCGAATTCTGGAAAAGTCTTCCAAAATATAAAATCCAAAAATGTATTGGGTTAAAAGTAGTATAAAATTTTGAAGTATGAGTACCAAACCTACAAGAAATAGTTTTGATTAAAATTTTATATTGTAACACTCACTAAGTACATAGACTTGGATAATGATTTTGCTGAAAGAGATGAAAAGTATAAAAGAGAATTGGCATATGAAGTTAAAAAGTAACATAGTAAGTAATTTTAGAAAATTTCAGTTTATGAAATTGGGATTGAACTCTATCTATCTCACTCATTTATATTCTGGTTTGATAAAACATATAATATTCAAAACTAATCGATATTAATGCACATCTAAAATCATTCATATTGATTCTTCAAGTATGAAATTTATAAGAAAATTTTATAAACATTGATTCCTCATATATCTAACAAATCATCTAGCATTAAGAGTAGATATTATAAAGCAATCAATACATTGGAATTTATCCCTAGCATTACAATATATTGAGTATCTTCATCTTGGTTAGATTCTTAGAAGTACTTTCCAATTATATCTAAGGATCAAACTCAAGAGTCTATTGATTAAATAGAATCCAACAATAAGCACAAAATGAAAAGACTAATATCAAGTAGAAACAGAATATTATACATAAATATCACCAAAATATATCTAAGTTTGAATAGATTACATTCAATCCCAACAAAGAAGAGTTAGCCACTCATGGTAGCCAATATAAACCAAAAGACTGGAAAGATTGCAGAAGAGACTAGCTTTTCTTTAGCTTTGTCAATCCACTGCTTTCTATTCTACACCAAGAGAGAAGAAAGATCTCCTTTCTAAAGTCTATTCGTCATTTGGTTAGTAGATTCTCGCTTAAGTCAGTCAGTTTTCACTCAAGCTAAAACAATACTTATCTTGATAAAAGTTTTCTCACTCAAGCGAACCCTTTTAATGAAAATTACCCACTCTTCGAATAATTCTTGCCTTAGCGAGCCCTTCTCACATGAGCGAGCTTTTCATTGTATTGCCACTCTGCCTTTGGATAAATCTTGCTCAAACGAACTGTTCTCGTTTGAGCAAGTCTTGAGTTGAAAAATCTTCAATTTAACTCTTCTTTTTGGTGCTTGTAATAGTTTTCGTCATGCATCTTTCAATCTTTTATTTTCTTTATTCTTAATAACCTGAAATTTATATAAAATTTGAGATTAAATGGTTTTATTCATCTCAAAACTCAAGAACCTATATTTAGATCAAAAAATTCTCAAATTAAGGATAATTGCTACTTCAAACAACAATTAAAATCAAAAGTAAAATGTAAAATATATCCAAAACTGACACCTATCACTCCCACAACAATACTTGGTGTCCCGAGCTCTCTTCCTTTGTGGCATCATTGGTTTTATTTTTCTTCGTGTGGTTTTAGAAGTCAAGCAAGCTCTCATCCAAAGGGACAACCCTAATCTTTGAGCGCAATGCCTTATAATCAAATTTCTTGCCCATGATATATGCATGCAAAACAAACACATGTTAGAAAACATAAGTAAAACACAAAAATGTTGAGTAGATAGTAAGCCTTATCCTTAAAGAGAGCAACAAGGTCCCTAGCGAGGGGCAAATTGAGTAGTGCTTTGTTTTTAATCGATTGAGGAAGATTCTAAATTATCTACGTCAATTCTCTCCTTAATTGATAGCATGTATCAGGCACACGATTTAAATTTTCCTGGCCTTTGCCAATCTAGGACAAAAGTTTTAGAAGAAAAAAAGATGTTTTAGAGGGTCCTGCGATGAGTGTTTGAGTTTGAAGAATTTGTTTTTGAAAGATAAGTTACATACAATGAATAAAGGGTCGTGTTGAGCCCCATCCAAGGAAACCGAACCAATCTCAGGACCATGTTTCAACTGGTAAAAATACTTAAAATTTGTTTATGGTAGGATGTAAATTGAGATACTGGTATAACACTTGGAAAGCTTTGACGAAAGTCTAACTATTCAGGCCACATTCATTGTCGTAAGCATTTAGGCTTCAAAAGACGATAGAGGAAATGTGATATCATGTTCTTTAAAAAAATATTCATAAACAGAGGTAAAGTCATCGGAGTCAGGCATATGCTTCATGTACACTAGATCTGAGTTCTCACAAGCCTTTGCCAAGATGTGCTTTGATAAAGACTTTGAACTAACAATGAAGGCTAAACAAAACCCTTCTACCTCTTCTCTTGAGGAGAACTTAGACACATAGGAAGCAACCTCCCCAAACACCTAACTATACTAGGGTCAAAAATAGGGGGTATTTATCCTTCCTTGACCTCTTGGAGGCGTTTGGACCTATCAATTAAGAGGCTTTTTGTTTTTCTGGTGGGATAACGATGACTTTTCCCTTCTCCATCAACGTAGAGATAACGAGTTTAGCAACAACTTCTGCTACGGCCAGAGTGGATGCAAAGGCAGGAATCGCTTCCAATTCATCCCCTTGAACATACAAGGAGTTTGTACGAGAGTCATCTCCTCCAAGGGAATAACCTCTCTGCTCACCAGAAAGCTAACCTCATTGAAAGAATCGTTAGAAAAAAAAGAGAAAGCCATGGAAGAACAAAGACATCTAAGAAGATGAAAAACTTAGGAAATTGAGAACATAAACGAGACTTGAAAAAGAGACATATCTAAGAAGATGAAAAACTTAGGAAATTGAGAAGATAAACGAGACTTGAAAAGGAATGACGACTCTGAAAGGCTTAACCACAAGATACCAAATGGTGAAATAGTGAAAATGTGGGAGAATTTATTGAGAAAGAAGCAAGAGAGGTAAGGAGGAGAGGCTTATGTACTAGCTTGTATTCGACTATATAAATAAATAATACTTGACAATATGAAGTAGGTATAGTATCACATAAATCTCTAACCACTCGGGTAACCACTTTCAGAGCCTGAATAACACACACTAGTCAAAAACTAACTTCCGTTACAAGACCTATAGATCCTTGTGATAACTACCTATTAAGTCCAAATGTCTATAAATACAATCTCAATCTATAAGCTTTTATATACGCGTCCACATATTTTAAAATTGTGTAACATATATACTAATAAAAATGATACATTTTATAAGAGAAAAGTAATGGGTAAAAGTGCTCATCCATTAAACAAACATTTCATATATAAGCAATGTGCTGGGCAATTATAATATGATATCTTCAAAAAGACAATGGTTTCGAATAGGATTGACAAATTATTCCATCAAACCAGTGGACCGACACTATGAGAGAGTAATACAAAATGTAGCAATTTGAATCTTTGGTGAGCAAAATGTACCAGTCTAGGGTATGAACTACATAGTCCAAATAATTTTGCCTTTCAAAATTAAACACCGCCACGTTGCAGAGGATCGTAGCTTCCATTATTGAATGCTTTGCTTCAGATCATTTATTCCAGAAAGGTCCAAATTTGTCAAATTTGTGAGTAACAGTATACAAAATGTAGCAAAATCTTTGGTGAGCAAAATGCACCAGTCTAGGGAATGAACTACATCCAAATAGGTAGGGTTTTTCCTTTCAAAATTAAACACAGTCACGTTGCAGAGGATCGTAGCTTCTATTTTTGCTTCAGATCATTTATTCCAAAAAGGTCCAAATTTGTCAAATGGATATATCTACATAGCAAACATCAAAAGAGCAGGGGAAAGTGTCAAATGAAAAAAAAAAATGAAATAAGAAGTGGAACCTTGTGTGGTATCAGTCAAAAACTTACCCTCCAAAATATCCTGCCGCGGATATAGTCACAAGGAACAGGGCCAAATTTTCTAGAATCACGGCTGTTATTCTTGTTATCTCCCTCTATCCAAACGGTACCCTTCGGAATCTGTAGAGGGAAGGCATGCTTTGACAATGAAATCTCAAAAACAAATTCAGCAATAGAAAAATGGAATAATGTCAAAATTCTCTAGACAAGAAGCTATCAAATATCTAAATAGAATAAAAGTTATCAGATATCAAGCCCATTCTTAACGTGAAAAACTTGTCATAGTATTATTGAGAGAGTAAAGGAATATCACTTCTAATTTGACAAAACTGATTTGGCTTTGTATGTTCTACAAGACAGAATAACAAATTGCAATCCACGTTCTATAAGTCTAGGAAGCAAGCAACTACCTAACACCTAAACATCAGGGATTTTTTTTTTTTTTTTTTTTTTTTTTTT
>Ga0209489_106729_pt1 | contig 18120 bp, 8 predicted proteins | sample SiratrowhiteBW_FD_187527 | JGI IMG/M metagenome (GOLD analysis project Ga0209489, IMG submission 187527) | Root nodule microbial communities of legume samples collected from California, USA - Siratro white BW (SPAdes) (version 2) | ecosystem: Host-associated > Plants > Roots > Nodule | place: USA...
ATATATATATAATATCAGTATAAATTACCCGCTAACCAACCTATTTTAAGTATACATTTATTTTATTAAATTTTCCTAACTTCAACAAAAGTGAGAACATAATTATGTCATCACAAAAAGGAAAACATCATTATTAACGACAACTTCATCCATTTTTTTTATCTTCACAAAATTATGAACATTAAAGATTATTTTCCTTTATCTTATAATAATTTTATATTTTTCATCACTAGCTTCACTAGTGAAAAAAAAAAATTTACACTTCACCACTTTTTCAAGGTCATTTTATATGTAAATAGAACATAAAACCTACACATCTAACTAGCCTTAACAAAACATAAAGCATTACATAAAACAGTGAAAATCTACAAAACAGAATCACATTATAGTTAAGAGCACACCAAAATTAAAATGGAGAAGAAGCTACCTTACCCACTTAGAAAGGAAAACATTTTCAATGAAAACTATGTTCACACCTAAAATTCACTGTCAATTGCTATGTCGTCGAATTACTGTGCACATAATCTTGAAGTTGTTGACATTAATTTAACATAAGAGATTATTTAACTACTTTTAAATTATAAATGAATTTAGAACGTCAAGATAATGAGATTAAATAAAAAAAGACAAATAAAAGAAGAAAAAGACTATCAACCCCCAACATTAATTACCGTCTTTCACCAAATGACATGATCAACTTGAGAAAATAAGAACAAATAAAAGAAGAAAAAGACTATTAACCCCAACATTTTAAGTACCATCTTTCACTAAATGACAAGATCTCAAACCATGTCCATGAAATAGTATTAGTTAATAGACATAACCAGTATTAGTTAACATCTGTTCTTGTTTTTAGACATAACTGTATTACCTAACCTTTTTGGCATTGATGTTTCTGTTCTGCATCTTAGTTGTATCTTTTTCTTCATGTCCGTACAAGTCAGTGGATGTATCATAAACTAATATTTAATTAGTTTCAAATGACTAACTATATATAAATATAATCCCACTGTTAAGTATTGAAACCTTTGCAACACTTATACCAAATCAAGTCCCGTAGGAATCTAACCAAATTGACCACTTGCTCACTCTTAACTGTGCACACATCTATAAGTGTGTGATTAAATCTTTGTTTTTCAGAATTCAGCTTTTTCCTTTTAGATATAGAATAAATTTGGTTCTCTTTATTTTCAATAGGTGACATGCAGAAAATATCAAATGGCACTGTTGGTGAGCTTTATAGCTTTGTTTCTGTCAAGGATTCTTCTGAAGCCTTTTAGATTTCAATTCATTGTTGCTCGGTACGAAAATTTTAGGTACCCTTCATGTATTGATTTGTAATTTTTTATTTGTAATTCAAGTGTTACCAAGTTTGGAATGTGCTTGTGCAAGTTTCTTGCAATGATTGGTACACGTCATTTCCAATGATCAAGTACATCAGTCACTGAGCATAGTTAATTGAAGCTGTAGCTAGTCCAACCCGATTGCAGAATGTCCTTAAATCAATATGCCTTAACAATAATTTATCTTAAATTTGTTTATTTTAATCAAAGAAATTGAAGAACACCTCAAGCTTGTAGATATCAGTTCCTTCCTCATACAGAGGATCAAGAGCAAAGTTGCGCCAAGATTGTTGGAGAAAGTGCAACATTAATTGAATCTATGTGGGGGGTTCTGAGAGTTCTGCAAGTGGTTTGAGACAGAATGGTTGTGTTCTGAGAAAGACTCGGCATTGATTGGATCCAGATTTCACAATACACACATTCAAACATTTAACTGTTCAAAATTTCTTTCCTTCAGGTTGGATTAGATGCCTGGCCTCTCGTCATGATTTTTGTAGTGTTGTTTTAACAATCTGCCTGACAGGTATCTAAGAAACGATTTTTCAATCTTAAGCAAATTTGTATAGCGTAAACCTCATTTAGTATCCATTCTCAAACAATTCTGATTCTTCCGAAAATAATCTCTCTTCCCATTCAAAAATAATAATTAGTTATATTTTACTATTTCATTACCTCTCCTCTACAGTCTCGAGATTCTCCTGCGATCTGTACTAAAAGTATAAAGACTCTGAACAGCAACAAACTTACAAAAATGCAAAGTTTCTTGTTGACCAAGTATTGTCTTGTATAGTTGGAGATAAAAAGTTATTATGGGGAGCCAATCAGCGAGTTCAGTACCAAACAGCTAGGAAGACTCAATCTTCACAGACACCTATCGATTAAGCAGCTGCGGAAATATGCATTAGCAATGAAATTTAAAATTAAAACACACCTTGTGACACTAAAGTTAAAATGGAATAAGAACCACATCCCTTGATGATCCAAGGAAAGAAAAGGGGAGAATCTACAACCTTCCAAAAACCTGGAGCTTCTGTCAATACGTAACTATGGTGGTACACAATTCCCAAGTTGGATATCTGATAATTGGTATTCAAATTTGGTGTTCTCGAGGTTGCAGGACTGTAAATATTGCCTATGTCACAAGGGCCCCATTTCAGGTAGTATTACCTTTTTGGATGGAATTAAAAAACTAATATGTTGAGATATTGAGATATATTAAAGAGACTAATCACTTTTAATACATTTTTTTCCTAAGTACGAATTTGAGATCGAATTTTTGACCACATATTTAAGGTAGAAAGATATATGCCAAATACGTCAGACTTTGTAGTTCCGTTCACTGGACCCTCTTGCACACCCTTTAAGTTACTTTTTCTTTTTCTGCTGTAGTATTTTTTTGAAAAACTGCATGTGACTAAGTCATGTGTAATGCCCTCTTGTTTTGGAAATAATCGATTAGATCTTTTGTGCTAAGTCAGGCAAAATATGCCCCAAAGACCTACCCTTGTCTTACTCAAAGCTAGTCATTCAAACCTTCACCAGATACAGTTGTGAATGTCAGTCGAAGACTCAACAGGTATTGGTTGACTTGTTCCATACGAGTCCAGTAAACGCATCTTTCGTAAAATAGCCAATTAGTTATTACTTCTGTATAGAAATCCTATACTTACTGAGCCCTTGTCATAACCTACAATTGAAATTACTCATTTCCATTCATCCACTTCCCTTTCCTTTTCCTAGCATGGCAGCAGCATGCGTTGGTGGTGCACTTCTTTCGGCTTTTCTTCAGGTTGCATTCGACAGGCTAGCTTCTCCTCAAGTTATAGACTTCTTTCGTGGAAGAAAACTTGATCAGAAGCTACTCGGCAATTTGAACATCATGCTGCACTCCATCAATGCTCTCGCTGATGATGCAGAACTAAAGCAGTTCAGAGATCCACACGTCAAAGCTTGGCTTTTTGCTGTCAAAGAAGCAGTCTTTGATGCAGAGGATCTATTGGATGAAATAGACTATGAACTCACCAGACGCCGAGTGCAAGCTCAACCTCAAACCATCACTTACAAGGTATCAAACTTCTTCAATACTACTTTCAGTTCATTTAACAAGAAAATTGAATCAGGCTTGAAAGAAGTCCTAGACAAACTAGAATATCTTGCAAGGCAAAAGGGTGCTCTGGGTTTGAAAGAGCCTACTTATTCTAGTGGTGAATCTGGTAGTAATGTGTCACAAAAATTGCCATCAACTTCTTTGGTGGCTGAAAGTGTTATATATGGCAGAGATGCTGACAAAGATATGATCATTAATTGGCTCACATTGGAAACCCACATTCAAAAGCAGCCATCAATACTTTCTATTGTGGGTATGGGTGGGTTAGGTAAGACCACACTCGCCCAACATGTATACAATGACCCAAAGATGGACGATGCTAAATTTGATACCAAAGCTTGGGTCTGTGTTTCAAATTATTTTGATGTTTTGATCGTGTCAAAAACAATTCTGGAGGCAATCACTGATAAAAAAGATGACAGTGGAAACCTAGAAATGGTTCACAAAAGGCTGAAAGAAAGATTGTCAGGAAAAAAAATTCTTCTTGTACTGGATGATGTTTGGAACCAAAGCCGAGACGAATGGGAAGCTGTGCAAACTCCTCTTAGCTATGGGGCTCCGGGAAGTAGAATTCTTGTCACAACACGTAATGAGAAAGTTGCTTCTAACATGCAGTCTAAAGTGCATCGCCTAAAGCAATTGCAAGAAGATGAATGCTGGAAAGTTTTTGAAAAACACGCATCAAAAGATGATAATCTTGAACTGAAGGATGAGCTAAAGGAAATTGGTAGAAGAATAGTTGAGAAGTGCAAGGGATTACCTCTAGCTTTGAAAACAATTGGATGCATGTTACGCACAAAGTCATCCATTTCAGATTGGGAGAGCATATTGGAAAGCAACACATGGGACTTACCAGAAGAAGATAGTGAAATTATCCCTGCACTATTTCTGAGCTATCACGACCTTCCTTCTTATCTTAAAAGGTGCTTTGCTTATTGTGCCTTATTCCCTAAAGATTACGAGTTTGTGAAAGAGGAGTTAATTTTGTTGTGGATGGCCGAAAATTTTCTACAGTGCCCGCAACAAATTAGACATCCAGAAGAAGTTGGTGAACACTACTTCAATGATTTCCTGTCAAGGTCTTTCTTTCAACAATCAAGCAGATTTCAATCATGTTTTGTCATGCATGACCTTCTCAACGATTTGGCAAAATATGTTTGTGGAGATATATGCTTCAACTTAGAAGCTGATAAAGCACGATGTATACCAAAAATGACTCGTCATTTTTCGTTTGCAATCAAAGAAGTTAAATATTTTGACAGTTTACATAATGGGAAAAGGTTGCGCACATTTATCCCACTTCCTACATTTGGGAGTATGTCCTTTGTAAACGATCCTTGGCAGTGCAAGCTTTCACTTCATGAGTTGTTCTCCATGTTTAAGTTCATACACATCTTATCTTTGCTATGTTGTTCTGGTCTCCGAGAGGTGCCTGACTCCTTAGGTGATCTTAAACATCTACGTTCTTTAGACCTATCCTGTACTGACATAAGAAAACTGCCCGATTCAACTTGTTTGCTCTATAACTTGCAAATACTGAAGCTGAACTATTGTCACTTTTTGAAGGAGTTGCCTTCAAATTTGTATAAACTCAACAATTTGCGTTGCCTTGAATTTATAGCTACTTCAGTGAGAAAGGTGCCAATGCATATGGGGAAGTTGAAGAATCTCCAAGTACTGAGTTCCTTTTATGTAGGAAAAAGTAGTGAATTCGGTATTCAACAGCTCGTAGGGCACAATCTTCATGGACGTCTATCAATTGGTGATATGCAGAATATTGTGGACCCCTCAGATGCTTTGCAAGTAGACTTGAAAAACAAAAAACATCTTGTAGAGCTAGAGTTAGAATGGAATTCGAACCATATCACTGACAATCCAAGGAGAGAAAAGCAAGTACTCGAGTATCTACAACCTTCCAAACACTTGAAGAATTTCTCAATCAGTTACTATGGTGGTACACAATTTCCAAGTTGGTTATGTGATAATTCATTATCAAATATGGTGTCACTAAGCTTGATAGGCTGTAAGTATTGCCTGCAGTTGCCTCCCCTCGGGCATTTGCCATTCCTCAAGAAGCTGATGATTATAGAGCTTGATGGGATAGTGAGTGTTGGTGCTGAGTTTCATGGAAGTGACTCTTCTTCATTTACATCCTTGGAAACATTGTACTTCTCCAATATGAAGGAATGGGAAGAATGGGAATGTGAAACTGCTTTTCCACTCCTTAAACATCTTTCTATAGTACAGTGCCCCAAGTTGAAAGGGCTGCCAAAGCAACTTCTTCACGTAAAGCAAATAATTATCTGTGAATGTGAAAGGTTCACTATCAACATGGAAAGGACTGGGGGTACCATAACTAATAATTCTCTTGAAGTCTTGCGCATTTATTCTTGTCTGTACATGAATATTCCAATGAGACTTTGCTACAATTTACTTGTAACACTGGAGCTAGATGGAGGCTTTGAATCTCCAATGACCTTTCCTCTAGATTTCTTCCCACAACTCTCTTCACTGAAACTCAGTTGTGGTAATCTGCAAATGATTTCACAGAATCACACTCATAATCATCTCAAGGATCTGGACATTAGCAAGTCTCCTCAATTTGAATCATTTCCCATAGATGGATTATCTGCACCCAGGCTGGTAAGATTTAGTATTAAAGAATTGGTGAATTTGAAATTATTGCCCAAATGCATGGATATCCTCCTTCCATCTCTTACCGACCTACGGATATTGGATTGTCCACAAGTGGAGTTGTTCTCGGATGGAGGTTTGCCATCAAATCTAAATACCATGGATCTCTCAGAGTGCTCCAAATTTATGGCCTCAGTGAAAGTGGCTTTGGGAGCCAACAACTCTCTAGAAGTGTTGTCTGTTGAAAAATTGGATGTAGAGTCTTTTCCTGATGAAGGTTTCTTGCCCTTCTCTCTTACTTCTCTAGAAATCCGGAACTGTTTAGATCTTAAAAAACTTGATTACAAGGGCATCTGCCACCTCTCCTCTCTTAAGGAATTTTTGCTGTTTAACTGCCCCAGCCTCCAATGCTTTCCACAGGAGGGTCTGCCCAAATCCATCTCAAAACTTCAAATTTTTGGTTGTCCATTGCTTGAACAGTGTGGTCAGAAACCAGAAGGCTAAGACTGGGAAAAGATTGCTCATGTTTAAAAAGTAGTGATTGAAGCTATGAGACATGAACTCCAAGTTTGAAATTTGTACCTTTTCAAACACAACCTTGGCTATTACAAATATTTCACTCTGTAGTTAACATTTGCCAAATATCAGCAAAAGCGTTTCAACCAGATGTGTCTTGAAAGCTTGTGTATTGAAAAAGTGAATGTGGAGTGTTTTCCAGAAGAAGGCAGTAAGTGCAAAAGTTTTGGCATTTGGCATCCATTCAGGACAGTACTCTGTAGTTGGGAGTTATGGCAGCATCCTCTTCGTTATTTGTACTGAATATATGATGAATAAAAGCAATATGAAAAAAAAGAGTCTATACAACTATTTTTAAATAAAAACGGAACCAACGTGAGACCTTCCAAAATAATAAGATAAATTAAAAAAAACTATAAGAAAAGAGACAAAAATCACTATTAAACGAAATTGAAAAAATGATAAATAAACAGAAAGACAGATAAACCAAATATTGGCTTAACAAAAGTTACTGCAAATAGTAAACTGACAATTATCTCATGATAGTCAATTAAGTAAATAAAGAAAGTATATTTAAACAAATGTAATATAATTGACTCAGTAGTCTCAGATATCCAATCATGGATTACAGCTGTCAATATCTTTTCTATCAGAAACACTCAACAATTGTTACTTTTTTCATGGAGAACTAAAGAAGCATCACATAATAGTAACTATTAGACACTTGAGGACAATCAATTCACCCTATACTGCATTAAACCAGTAGCAGACTAGGAGCAAAAATACAGAGAAGAAATCGCTATTAAACCAAGCTGAGAAAAATGATCAATACAGAGAAGAAAAAGACTAACAAACCAAATCTTGGCTAATTAAAAATTACTGACTGCATATACTAAACTTGCTTAATTATCTCATCATAGCCAATTAATTGAATAAAGAAAGTATGAGCATTTTACATGAGTATAATATAATTGATGCAGAAAAGATATTTCTTTTTCTATATTTTGAAGTCAGAAAGTATCCAAGCAATGCAATTAAAGTTGAATACGTATAAAATTTTGGTTTCAAAATACTGTATACATCCATTCATGGATTACAGCTGTTGTCATAAAGACTTTAAAGTTATTGGTTTAGTAGCCATCAAAGAAAAACATGTTTCACTGTCCTTAAAGTCAAGTGATCCTCCTTCCTAAAATGGCTAACTACTCATTTCATCACTATATATCATCCCTCCACTCAATCACTGCCTCTTAAACTTCCATTTCAAATTACGCACTTCCATTCACCATTTACTCCATTTCCAACTCCTACCATGGCAGCAGAACTTGTTGGTGGTGCTCTTCTTTCCGCTTTCCTTCAGTTTGCATTCGACAGGCTCACTTCTCCTCAACTTCTGGACTTCTCTCGTGGGAGAAAACTTGATGAGAAGCTGCTTGCCAATTTGAACATCATGCTTCACTCCATCAATGCTCTCGCTGAAGATGCAGAACTAAAGCAGTTCAGAGATCCACACGTCAAAGCATGGCTTTTTGCTGTCAAAGAGGTTGTCTTTGATGCTGAGGATCTGTTGGGTGAAATAGACTATGAACTCAACAGATGCCAAGTGGAAGCTCAATCTCAACCTCAAACCATCACTTACAAGGTATCAAACTTCTTCAATGCTACTTTCAGTTCATTTAACAAGAAAATTGAATCAGGGTTGAAAGAAGTCCTAGACAAACTAGAATACCTTGCAAGGCAAAAGGGTGCTCTGGGTTTGAAAGAGTCTACTTATTCTAGTATTGGATCAGGTAGTAACGTGTCACAGAAACTGCCATCAACTTCTTTGGTGGCTGAAAGTGTTATTTATGGAAGAGATGACGACAAAGAAATGATCATCAATTGGCTCACATTGGAAACCGACATTCAAAACCAACCATTAATACTTTCTATTGTAGGTATGGGTGGGTTAGGTAAGACCTCACTCGCCCAACATGTATACAATGATCCAAAGATGGACCATGCTAAATTTGATGCCAAAGCTTGGGTTTGTGTTTCAGATCATTTTGATGTTTTGACCATGACAAAAAACATTCTCGAGGCAATCACTGCTAAAAAAGAAGATAGTGAAAGCCTAGAAATGATTCACAATAAGCTGAAAGAAAAATTGTCAAGAAAGAAATTTTTTCTTGTATTGGATGATGTTTGGAACCAAAGACGAGATAAATGGGAAGCTGTGCAAACTCCTCTTAGCTATGCGGCTCCCGGAAGTAGAATTCTTGTCACAACACGTGACGAGAAAGTTGCTTCTATCATGCAGTCTGAAGTGCATCGCCTAAAGCAGTTGCAAGAGGATGAATGTTGGAAAGTTTTTGAAAAGCACGCATCAAAAGATAATAATCTTGAATTGAAGAATGAGCTAAAGGAGATTGGCAGAAGGATAGTTGAGAAGTGCAAGGGATTACCTCTAGCGTTGAAAACAATTGGATGTCTGTTACGCACAAAGTCATCCATTTCAGATTGGCAGAGCATATTGGAGAGCGACATATGGGACTTTCCAAAAGAAGACAGTGAAATTATCCCTGCGCTATTTCTGAGCTATCACTATCTTCCTTCTCATCTTAAAAGGTGCTTTGCTTATTGTGCCTTGTTTCCCAAAGATTATGAGTTTGTGAAGGAGAAGTTAATTTCGTTGTGGATGGCCGAAAATTTTCTAGTGTGCTCACAGCAAATTAGACATCCAGAAGAAGTTGGTAAAGACTACTTTAATGATCTATTGTCAAGATCTTTCTTTCAACAATCAAACATCGAATGGCATGAATCAAGCGTTACAAGGCATTTCGTGATGCATGACCTTCTGAATGATTTGGCAAAATATGTTTGTGGGGATTTTTGTTTCAGGTTGAAATTTGATAAAGGCCAATGTATACCGAAAACAACTCGTCATTTTTCATTTGTCGTCAATGACGTCAAATGTTTTGATGGTTCTGGGACTTTAACTGATGTTAAAAGACTTCGTTCATTTTTCCCGATTACAAGAATTGGGAGAACTTACTGTAGTAGTTATAGTTGGCAATTCAAGATTTTGATACATGATTTGTTCTCCAAGTTAAAGTTTTTACGCGTCTTATCTTTCAGTGCTTGTGTTGACCTTAAAGAGGTCCCAGATTCTGTAGGTGATCTTAAACATCTCCATTCGTTAGATCTTTCGGGAACTATGATACAAAAACTACCTGACTCAATATGCTTGCTCTATAACTTGCTAACACTGAAGTTGAACGATTGTTCAAGTATGGAGGAGTTGCCCTCAAATTTGCACAAACTCACCAAATTGCGTTGCCTGGAATTTGAAAATACAAAAGTGAGAAAGATGCCAATGCATTTTGAAGAATTGAAGAATCTTCAAGTACTGAGTACATTTTTCATGGATAGAAATAGTGAGCTCAGTACTAAGCAGTTAGGAGGATTGAATCTTCACGGAAGGCTATCAATTCAAGAGGTGCAGAATGTTGTGAATCCTTTGGATGCAATAGAAGCAAATTTGAAAAATAAACACCTTGTTGAGCTAGAGTTAAAATGGAAGCCGGACCACATCCCTGATGATCCAAGGAAAGAAAAGAAAGTACTTGAAAATCTACAACCTTCCGAAGACTTGGAACATTCAAAAATCAGGAGCTATTGTGGTATACAATTCCCAAGTTGGGTATTCGATAATTCATTATCAAATTTGGTATTCTTAAGTTTGGATGACTGCAAATATTGCCTATGTTTGCCTCCCCTTGGACTTTTGTCATCTCTGAAGACCCTTGAAATTAGAGGGCTTAATGGAATAGTGAGCATTGGTGCTGAATTTTACGGGAGTAGCTCTTCTTCGTTTGTGTCCTTGGAAAGATTGGAATTCTTGAAGATGAAGGAATGGGAAGAATGGGAATGTAAAACTACTTCTTTTCCACGTCTTCAACATCTTTCTGTGAATCAATGTCCCAAGCTCAAAGGTCTTTCCATGTCTATGCAAATCCTGCTTCCGTCTCTTACTGAGTTGCGGATAATTGAATGTCCAGAAGTGGAGATGTTTCCAGACGAAGGTTTGCCATCAAATATTAAAGAAGTGTCTCTTTCGAGTGTAAAACTGATCGCCTCCCTGAGGGAGACCAACACATGTCTTGAAAGCTTGTGGATTGAAAAGGTGGATGTGGAATGTTTTTCAGATGAAGTTTTGCTGCCAAGCTCTCTCACCTCTCTACTAATTTATGATTGCCGAAATCTGAAAAAGATGGAGTACAATGGTCTCTGCCACCTCTCCTCTCTCATACTTTATGACTGCCCCAACCTCCAATGCTTACCGGAGGAGGGTCTCCCCAAATCCATCACCTCTCTTCTAATTGTTGGCTGTCCATTGCTCAAACAGCGTTGTCAGAATCCAGAAGGCGAAGACTGGGCAAAGATTGCTCACATTCAACAATTGAATATTCCGTAATAAGATGAGCCGCAAGTCCAAAATTTGTCTGCCACTTGAACGGGTGCTACTTCTCCATGATTACAATCTTCTTGGTTACAAATATTTCACTCTGTAATCCTTAGTGGAAACCTAGTAACTTTGAAGAGTAAAAAACAAAGTGTGTAACCAAGTCTAGTGCTAAAGTAGAATTTTGAACAATAACTGAAGAAATATGTGAGCTGTTATGGTTAAAGATTATACTCAAAACTTGAAGATAAAGGGGATGGACATATGAAGCTAAATTATGATAACAAATCTGCCATCTACATATTTTACAACCTAGTAAAACATGATAAAACTAAACATATTGAAGGGGACAAACATTTTATAAAAAAAAACTTGAAAGTGGCAATATTTCCAAGTCTACTAAAGGATATTTTGCACTCATATTCTCCAAGGGGCTAAATAACAATAGCATTATGAGAATTATATTAGGTTAGAATGGAGAACACTTATTTACTAGCTTGGGGAGAGTATTATTATATTTTAGGAAGTTTCAGATTTTATTCTTATTTGTTTTAATTTTGTATTTATTGGTTTTAACTTTGTATATTTTTTTTGTAACTTTGTTTTTATTTGCAGTATAATAGTCCCACAATTTAAGGGATTTTGTTTATTAGAGTAGGCGTTGTATAGTTCCAAAAATACCCTACTTTCATATATATGCAATGTACATAATGAAAAAAATAAGAAAGAATTTATTCTCTTTCGAACTTGAGAGGAATATTACATTGATTGAGAACAAGTTTTCAGTACATTAGCATTGATATGACCTAATCTAAGGTGCTAGCATTGGAGAACTATTACTAGATGTGAGAGGAGCAATAAGCTCTTAGACATTGGATTTACAGTGGAAGAAAATGTAAATATGAATCAACAACAAGTGCATTTTGAGAAACTAAATAGGTTGAGATAAATGAAGTAGCAAATGAATGGTATGAGAGTTGTGGAAAAACATAAAGACCATCGAGACTCAGTGAGCATTGAAGTAAAAACTTCATCAGTTTTCTATGATTTGACAACACAATGGTCGGGATGAAACTCAAACAACACATTATTATCTTTAGAAGATTTACTAATTCTAATTAAATTCGTAGTGATCTAATTGCTGAATATTTTGAGATTCACTTTACTTTGCACCTGTTCAAATACAATCTTGGCTATTATAAATATTTCACTCTCTAGTTAACATTTGCCAAATAACAGCAAAAGTGTTTCAACCAGATGTGCCTATTGTCCACAATAATTTTTTTGTGTATGGATTTTTTAAATGGACAAATGCTGGATTTTATGACAGAGAAATTAAGACAGGAAAGGAGGGAAAACAAAAATATAATGGAATATTTTGAGCTGAAAGCAAAGAATCTGAATATGGTAACAACTTTATAATGAATGAAAAGGTAAAATAAATTGACAAATTAATAGATATAATTGTCAGTAATTGAAATACTTGCTCCTCATGTAAAAGTATTGCTCTTCAAAGTAAAAGTGTCATGCTAGTATGAATTTATTTTACCAACCAAATGTATTTCATGAAAATCGTGAAGGCAATGAAGTGAAAACGTTATGGCGCGTGGCATCGACTTGGGAAAGAGTGCTCTATAATTTGGAGTTATGGCGGGATCATCATTCTTTTACTTGTAGACAAAACAAATACTAATAAATCAAATCTTGGCTAGTTAAAACTTACCGACTGCATATACTAAACGAGCTTAATTATCTCATGACAGCAATTAAGTGAATAAAGAAAGTATCGGCATTAACAATCAAACAAATTTATTCATTTTACCTTACAGTATTGTCACACATCCATTCATGGATTCCAGCTGTCAAGATTTTTTTTATCAGAAACACTCAAAGTTTCACTCTCCTTCACTTCACCTCATCCTTCTTAGTAAAATAGCTACTACTCATTTCATCACACTGCATTGAATCACTGTCTCGTAAACTTTCATTCCAAATTACACACCTCCATTCACCATTCACTCCATTTCCAACTCCTATCATGGCTGCAGAACTTGTTGGTGGTGCTCTTCTTTCCGCTTTTCTTCAGGTTGCTTTCGACAGGCTCTCTTCTCCTCAACTTTTTGACTTCTTTCGTGGAAGAAAACTTGATCAGAAGCTGCTCGACAATTTGAACATCATGCTGCACTCCATCAATGCTCTGGCTGAGGATGCAGAACTAAAACAGTTTAGAGATCCACACGTGAAAGCATGGCTTCTTGCTGTCAAAGAGGCTGTCTTTGACGCAGAGGATCTATTGGGTGAAATAGACTATGAACTCACCAGATGCCAAGTGGAAGCTCAATCTCAACCTCAAACCATCACTTACAAGGTATCAAACTTCTTCAATGCTACTTTCAGTTCATTTAACAAGAAAATTGAATCAGGGTTGAAAGAAGTCCTAGACGAACTAGAATATCTTGCAATGCAAAAGGGTGCTCTAGGTTTGAAAGAGTCTACTTATTCTAGTGTTGGATATGCTAGTAACGTGTCAGAGAAATTGCCATCAACTACTTTGGTGGCTGAAAGCGTTATTTATGGCAGAGATGCTGACAAAGAAATGATCATTAATTGGCTCATATCAGAAACCGACATTTGAAACCAACCATCAATACTTTCTATTGTGAGAATGGGTGGGTTAGGTAAGACCACACTCGCCCAACATGTATGCAATGACCCTAAGATGGACGCTGCTAAATTTGATACCAAAGCTTGGGTCTGTGTTTCAGATCATTTTGATGTTTTGACAGTGACAAAAACAATTCTCAAGGCAATTACCCGTGAAAAAGATGATAGTGGAAACCTAGAAATGGTTCACAATAAGCTGAAAGAAAAATTGTCAGGAAAGAAAGTTCTTCTTGTACTGGATGATGTTTGGAACCAAAGACGAGATAAATGGAAAGCTGTGCAAACTCCTCTTAGCTATGGGGCTCCCGGAAGTAGAGTTCTTGTGACAACGCGTGATGAGAAAGTTGCTTTTAGCATGCAATCTAAAGTTCATCATCTAAAGCAATTGTTGGAGGAAGAATGCTGGAAAGTTTTTGAAAAACACGTATCAAAAGATGATAATCTTGAATTGAAGGATGAGCTAAAGGAGATTGGTAGAAGGATAGTTGAGAAGTGCAAGGGACTACCTCTAGCTTTGAAAACAATTGGATGCCTTTTACGTACAAAGTCATCTATTTCAGATTGGCAGAGCATATTGGAAAATGACATATGGGACTTACCAAAAGAAGACAATGAAATTATTCCTGCTCTATTTCTGAGCTATCACCACCTTCCTTCTCATCTTAAAAGGTGCTTTGCTTATTGTGCCTTGTTCCCCAAAGATTATGAGTTTGTGAAGGAGAAGTTAATTTTGCTGTGGATGGCCGAAAATTTTCTACATTGCCCACAACAAATAAGACATCCAGAAGAAGTTGGTGAACAATACTGTAATGATCTATTGTCAAGATCTTTCTTTCAACAATCAAGCACAGAAAGGCATGAAAAAGCATTGGAAGGTATTTCGTAATGCATGACCTTCTGAATGATTTGGCAAAATATGTTTGTGGAGATTTTTGTTACAGGTTGAAATTTTATAAAGGCCAATGTATACCAAAAGCAGCCCGTCATTTTTCATTTGTAGTGAATGACGTCGAATGTTTTGATGGTTTTGGGAGTTTAACTGATGTTAAAAGACTTCGTTCATTTCTTCCGATCAGAGAAATTGGGAGAATTTGCTTTGGCCTTTATCCTTGGCAATTTAGGATTTCGATACCTGATTTATTCTTCAAGATTAAGTTTTTACGCGTCTTATCTTTCTCTGGTTGTTTGGACCTTAGAGAGGTCCCAGATTCTGTAGGTGATCTTAAACATGTCCATTCGTTAGATCTTTTGTGGACTAAGATACAAAAACTAACTGACTCAATATGTTTGCTCTATAACTTGCTAATACTGAAGTTGAACTATTGTTCTAGTCTGGAGGAGTTGCCCTCAAATTTGCATAAACTCACCAAATTGCGTTACCTAGAATTTGAAGGTACAAAATTGACAAAGATGCCAATACATTTTGGAGAATTGAGGAATCTTCAAGTACTGAGTACATTTTTTGTGGAGAGAAATAGTGAGCTCAAAACTAGGTAGTTGGGAGGACTCAATCTTCATGGAAGGCTATCAGTTAAAGAGGTGCAAAATATTGTGAATCCTTTGGATGCATTAGAAGCAAATTTGAAAAATAAACACCATGTGAAGCTAGAGTTAACATGGAAGTCTGACCACATCCCTGATGATACAAGCAAAGAAAAGAAAATACTTGAGAATCTACAACCGTCCAAACAATTGGAAGGTTTATCAATCAGGAGTTATTGTGGTTCACAATTCCTAAGTTGGATATTTGATAATTCATTATCAAATTTGGTATTCTTACGTTTGGATGACTGTGAATATTGCCTATGTTTACCTCCCCTTGGACTTTTGTCTTCTCTGAAGACCCTCAAAATTAGAGGGCTTGATGGAACAGTAAGCATTGGTGCTGAATTTTATGGGAGCAACTCTTCTTCATTTTTGTCCTTGGAAACATTAGAATTCTACAAGATGAAAGAATGGGAAGAATGGGAATGTAAAACTACTTCTTTTCCACGTCTTCAACATCTTTCTCTGGATGAATGTCCTAAGCTGAAAGGTTTGTCAGAGCAACTTCTTCTTTTAAAGGAACTAGTTATTGGTTATTGTGATAAGCTCATCATTAGCGACAACACATCATCGCTTGAAATTTTGAGAATTAATGCATGTCCACTTGTGAATATTCGCATTACCTATTACGATTTCCTTAACGTAATGGAGATAGTTGGTGGCTGTGAATCTCTTACAATCTTTCCATTAGATTTCTTTCTAAAGCTCCGCTCACTTAATCTGAGAAGCTGCCAAAACCTGAGAAGAATTTCACAACAGCAGATTCATAATCAGCTGAAGGAACTAGCAATTGATGATTGCCCTCAATTTGAATCATTCTCCAATATGCAAATCCTGCTTCCGTGTCTTACTATGCTGCTGATAATTGACTGTCCGGAAGTGGAGATGTTCCCAGACGGAGGTTTGCCATCAAATGTTAAAGAATTGTTTCTTTCAAGTTTAAAACTTATAGCCTTCCTCAGAGAGACCTTGGGTGCCAACACATGTCTTGAACGCTTGTGTATTGTAAAGGTGGATGTGGAGTGTTTTCCCGATCAAGTGTTGCTGCCAAGCTCTCTCACTTCTCTAGAAATCGATGGTTGCCGAAATCTGAAAAAGATGGAGTACAAGGGTCTCTGCCACCTCTCCTCTCTTGAACTTTATGACTGCCCCAACCTCGAACGCTTACCAGAAGAGGGTCTCCCCAAATCCATCTCATCTCTTACCATTTGGAATTGTCCATTGTTGCAACAACGTTGTCAGAATCCACAAGGAGAAGACTGGGGAAAGATTGCTCATATTCAACAACTGGATATTAGGTAATAAGATGAAGCAGAAGTTCAAAATTAGATGTGGAGCAATTTCCATTTGTCTTGCTCATCTACAGGTGCTAATTAATTTTCCAAAATATCTCTCTACCTTTTCAATTACAATTTTCTCATCTTGCAAATTTTCCACTCTGTAATCCGCATTTACCTAACAACACAAACCTTAAGTTTTAATGGAGATGCTCATTTAAGTGTTAATGGATTATTTGTTAATCCCATACAGAGTGTTTTCATAATATCTATTATTTAAATTAGTTTTTGGAGAAATCATTCGCTTTTTTTTTAAATAGTTTTTGCGTAAAAATAAAAGTATATTTATTTATTATTTAGATTTTCAAAATTAAGATTTCGATATTGTTTAATTTAATATTCTATAACATTTTTATTTTATATATAGTATATGAATAAAATAAAATTCGAAGCTTTTTTTTTATATTTCTTATATTTTCAAAATTCTAAAACAAATCAAACATTTTTCTACAACTTACCTTTCGCTGTTGTTATCTATATTGCTTTTGAACAAAATTAGTAATCATGTTTTTGTTGATTACAAAATTGCAGAGTAATCACATTAGTGATTTTTATTATTTTGTTGTTGCTGCTAAATTTCACGTAGGATAAGTTTGATTTAAATAGTCACTTAACAAAAATGATAACTTTAAATCTTTTGTTTAAACCAAAAACACATGAAAAATAGTAATGTATAGAAGACTACTATAGAAATGCTAAATATGAGAACAATATATTAAAGTTATATAGTTTTATATATTTTAATGATTTCATCATCACATTATTATTTTTTTTACAGTACTCCAATCTGAGACTGGAGGGAGTAGAAGGCACTCTCTTCGGCTATCAAAGGATTTGTGAGTCCTATACCAGAGAGGGAAATTGAAGCAAAAGAAGTTGGGAAATGTAAATACTGTTAAACTTCTTTTCTTAGAACTTGATGAAGTTTTATTTCTCTTCATGCTGTCTTGGGGAATGGCAATGAAGCAGTGAGCATTGCAAATAGCTTTTACTTCATGCTAGAGTTGTTGGATTTGAACATCATGTGAAAACCATTCACTCATAAATGTGTATCCCCACCAGTGTTTAATACAATTTTTAATACTAAAATATTTTAAAGTAAAGAGAGAAGCATTTTCTGAAAATGTTCATTTATTGTATTTCAATTTTAAATTTATTGTGACATCACATAGATTATGCATTAAATATTTTAGTTGAATAACTTAGTCATATATAAATCAGAAAATTCATATAATTATATTCTAAATATAATACATACTTATCTGTTAAGATTGGATCATTGCCTTATCTGTGTAATTGTAATAGAGAATTCAAAGAGGAACTATAGAACAGACTATTAACTATTTACAAACAGACACGTTTAAATCATGAATATAATATATTATTTTTCTTTCTTGGCTTGAATCACTGTTTTAGGTGAAGACTGCTGATAGCTTATCAGGAAGACCAGCTACTAGGGAAACAAATACCATGCCACAGTGAGCTGATTCATGCTGGTGAGGCATTTTGAGTGGTAGTATATTTGTTAGT
>Ga0209489_106731_pt1 | contig 18108 bp, 11 predicted proteins | sample SiratrowhiteBW_FD_187527 | JGI IMG/M metagenome (GOLD analysis project Ga0209489, IMG submission 187527) | Root nodule microbial communities of legume samples collected from California, USA - Siratro white BW (SPAdes) (version 2) | ecosystem: Host-associated > Plants > Roots > Nodule | place...
AAGAAAAAATATAAAACAAAATATATATATATATATATATATATATATATATATAATGGGCAGAAAAGTGACAGAAAGAGAGAAAAAAAACATGGATGAGAAAAGGTGGGTGCATGTCTTTGGAGAAGGGGCATGCATAGACTGAAATGCTTGACGTGCTTTGTGCTGACCCCCTTAAAGTACAACACTACACGTCACCTTCGTTCTAATCCTTCTTTCATGTTCATCAACTTAATATTTAAAGTTAAACTAAATAATACCATAAACTAAAAACTAATTTGTAAAAATTAAAAAGTGTAATTTTTAAGAAATTTAATTTTATATGTGCTTGTAGGTCCTGTCATTATTATTTATATTATGTTAATAACATTTACAAAATCACTTATATAATCAATTGTGATTTGATGACATACTTTTAGTATAATTTACTAACCTAATTTTACCTTAAAATATGACGAAATCATTTAGAATATTTTAAATTACTCTATTTTAATTAGTCAGCAATCAGTGAATTATAAGTCTTATCTCTTCTACTGTGAACTTTGGTGAACTGAGCCGAATCACACTGTTAAAAAAATATTGAACATAAATTGACGAAGTTGAAACATCATGATTGATTTTTTACATGTCCTACCCAATTTTGTGTAACCCAATGCTGAGATCAGAAGATATGGAAATGAGTAAGGGGAGAGACCGAAGCCACATGGCTCTGAAGACTCGTTTCTGATGAGTTTCTATAGATTGGGAAGGTTTATGAGCATTATATCTGATGTCAAATATGTGAATCACGGGATCAGCTGAACCAGATGTGATGTACATTCCATTTGGGGACCAAGCCTGGTTTATAAGAGCTGACTGAGACTCACTGCTCTCTTGCTTCCATCCAAAGCCATGAAGTTCTGTCCTTTTTGATCTTATATCAAATAATCGAAGCTGCCTCTCAGGAGTCCTGTAATGCAATAAACAAAAGTTAATAAAATTGAATTCAGTGACAGTGAATTCCAAAGGCAGATGAAGCTTACCCCGTTTGAACCATGAATAAATTGAAGTCACACGGATTTGTCAGAACACTCAAACATTTACTGTCAACTTGCTGCATGAAATCTCTTCTTCCTACATGAACATCGTACCCCAAAATTCTCTTGTCTTTGCCAACAGACAACACAAGTTGCCTCTGCTGCATACCAGATACTCCCATGACGGCTGAAGAATGAAGATTCCTGTGTAATACTTTTGGCGTCCATTTGTTATGACCATTCCCACGCCACAATACCACACCATGGTCAGTTCCTGCGGTTACAAAACTGGTATTCTCCCAAGGCAGAAAAGCAATGCTATTTATAACACCCTTCACATGAGGTTTGTCCTCTAAGAAATTCACATGATTCCCTCTCTGTCAATTACATCCATGTTTTGCATAACATCAATCTCTATAAAAGAAAACAAGATTCTAAATTGATACTTCTAAACCAATTTGTATCTTACCCCATCACCTTTTTCTCTACTGAAGTCCGTAACTGATATTTGAGAGTCTTGACCATCAGCACTATATACCGAAAGCAAACTGTTTCCGTGTGGGTGCCAAACTATGTCTTCTGGCCATCTGTGCTGTGGGGATATACAATTTGTACTTCTACAAAGAGAAGCTCCTGATCTACAAAATCAGGATGCAAGAAATAAAATTGTCAAATATATCATTTTTCTATATCATATGGGTAGAATGTTTTAAAATTCCAACAAAACTTCATATATAGAGTGGAACAAATTGTCACTCATGGAGGAATGAAGAACAAGCTTTAACAAGTCAAGGAATCAAATAGTATTGCAAAATGCACGCCACAAGACCTATTGCTCTCCAACACTAGTTAATGAAGGATGCAGCAACCAGATCTATTGAAAATTGGTAGATCCCAGTGAGATAATTGACTTTATGATTACATACAACCGCCAAATTATTCATAGAATTCACTTAATTTTAACAATGAATGTGCTATTTTATATGGGAAAGGACCATATAGCAGAAACCAGAGACATTAAAAAAAGCATACTATGCATCAGAGCTGTCGCCGTATTAGAATCAGAATCATGAGATGCATTTTAAATTCATCTGTGTGGTCTTCTCAAACAGGTTATTTGATTTTTGATAGTCAACAACAATGTAGCTATAACAATAAAAGAACAATTTTAAAACAAAAAGGGTAAAAAATAAACTACATACCCTGATGGATGAACCTCCCAAAAGTTGACCACTCCATCCAATGCACTGCAATCATTCCCGGTCCAAAAAGAAGCAAGCATCAAATTATGTAACAGACTTGTTTAACAAGGAAAATATCAAACAAATGATAAAGCATGACACAAAAGTTATGATTGCATTATAATAGTGAAGGCAGTCTTTCGAGGATAAAAGGAGCTTTCAAACCACTAATGCATTGTTTGGACAAGGTTCTCCATAAAAACTTTTAAGAGAAAAAAATAGGTTGAGAAAATAAAGTGACTTCTCTATTCAATTTCATTTTTCTTTTTCTCCTAGACAGTATTACAGAAAAACATATCCAAATGTACTTCACCAAAAGCTGGGAGAAGAAAAAGAGGTACATAACAAAAAATCACAGTATTTTCATTGGAAAAAAACCATAATCAAATCAAAACATATGCAAAAAGCTTTCACTAAAAATTATTCTAAACCTGGTCACAAAGTGGTGATCGTTTATAGGACACACAGCAATACATCGCACTCTCCTCGTGTGTTGACTTGAGAAGTGATTGATTGTTTGACAAAGCACTGATTGTGGTGAAGAATTCTTACATATCAGGGGAATCACTTCCTCGGCCTCTTTCTGTTCTGAAAAGAAAATGAATTCCATGCCAAACTTAGCCCTAGTTATGGATACAAGTGGCCAAATTTACACACAAACAACAATTAATTTACCAAAAAACTTCCTTTTGCTCCCTCTGCCTTGGACTTCAATGCTTTCCGGTTCAGGAAAGATATTCTGAGTCTTATCGGACCTTACCCTTATCCTAGCACCAGGTGGCAACGGGTCGGAGTGTGAAAATTTTGAACCCACATGACCAGGGCGTGACTTAGACTGAAAGTGGTTTGTGGAAGAACCGTCATTTTTGTGAAAGGAACCATTCCTTGATTCACGTTCTATCTTCACTTGTTCAGCGTCAACGTGTGATGAACTTGCACTAGTTACACCTCGTAAAAGAGTCAACTTCGATTTAGATTCTAACAACCTCTTTTCTGCTTCCTCAAGCTGCAAATATTTTCCGAACACACAATCATCTCATAATTTCCCACACCAAGATTTTACCTTTTTTGGATTTTCTTTGAATAAATAACGTCCCAAATGAGTTGGGTTAACGTTCATCCATGAAACAACTCACACAACACTTCTTTCACGTAAATCTTCTGCGACAAGATTCTACCTTTTTTGGATTTTCTTTGAATAAACAATGTCCCAAATGAGTTGGGTTAACGTTCATCCATAAAAAACTCACACAACACTTCTTTCACGTAAAACTTCTGCGTGTCTGTCTCTCTTCATTAAAAAAATCATTTTTTTAACAATTCTTAAGATTCAACGTAACAACATGCAATGTGAGAGTACCAACGAACCTGGGAGGTATAGTAAGAGATATAATAACGGAGGTGTTTGACTTCACGGGTACGGTGTTCGACGAGAGCCAGCAATGCTTCTTCGTGATCTTGCCTGCTATCGACGACGCCGTTTTGGTGGTGCTCCGTGGGGTTGGGTTGGAGTCCCATTTTTGCAGTGGCAATGATAGATAGAAAGTGTTGGAAATTTGAAAGAAATGAAATGGCGGTGAAGAACGATGATTGATCAATTAATTGTGTTATTAAATGCGTGTTTACTGTGTTTACTGATAATTAGGGGTGGTAACAGGCAACTAGGATACATGTGCAAGATAATGATAAATCTGTTTTTGTTTTTGTATAATAAAATAAGTGTATGGATTATTTTTTAAGAAAAAATAAATTTAGGAATATCTAAGTTCTAACTCATTTAATGCTGTACTTAATGTATAGGTATGAAGGTTACAGGGGTTTAAAATTTTATTAAAGGATTATAAAAGTGACATAATGAGGTGAAAATAATAATTGTTTAACGTTTTGAGTTGTTTCACCCCATGAATCTAAAAAACTGTGATTGAACTTTGAAAAATTGGGATGTAGGAAAGAACTCCTCTTTACTTGCATTACTTTGTTCATTCTCTTCCTCTTCTCTTTTTTTTTTTTTATTAAATATTTGATCCATGGCAACAGAGATATCTTTTTTTCTAATCTAATAAGAAAATTTGTTACAAAAATTTTAATTATGTTATTTTGTTTGAATTCTGTTATTATATTAAAATTTTTAATTCTTTTATTATACTAAAAACAAAATATATTCATATATATATATATACGAATTAACTATTTTATCATTTTTTATTATCATAAAAAACACATATGATAATTATTAAATATAAAATATATATTTAATTACCTCAACAGAATTTAGATTAACATAATTATTTTTTTTAACTGTAATTTTTTATTGTATTAAAAAGAAATACGTTAATTTGTTACATTCAATGAAGAATTTACCTTTTTTTAATTAACACAAATCAAATTCTCTTTTTTTTTCTTGTAATATTAATCTAGAGGCTACCTAAGAAGAAATTTTGACCATAAAAAGACATGATTATTTTAATAGGTTTCTTTTTTATATTCTCTTCCATTTCTAGCTCATATATGACTTGAAATTCTGAGGTACGAGGAGTTTTAAGTTTGAGTTAAAATTTGGAATAATTGTTGGTTAAGTTATGATATTTAAATATCCAAGGGTTTTCTGGGAACATATGTTAAATTTCTTAGACCAAGAAACTCAAAGCAGAACAATCCACCTTTGTTCTAAATTTCATGTTAGATTATGAGTGATTTAATGGTAGAAATGAACTTGTGTGTAAAAGTTTGGAAAATTAAATGATATTGTAATTCAATTTGGTTTGATTTTAATGGATGAGCTATCGTACTATTTTTTGCTTTGAAATTTGTTGCAGTTGTTTGTGATATTTTTTAATCATATATAAGTCTTATGTGTGTAAAGTTACTAAATATGTGAAAGTTAGTTACATTCTTAAAAGTTTGACTTAAGGAAATGTTAGATAGAGTCTCTTTATCAAAAAAATAAAAAATAAAAAAATTGTTTCAGTAAGTATAGTTTTAAGTTGGATTGATATTTTTTTTTAAATCATGTAAAATGTGAATTGTGGTTACATAATGTTTTCTACACTTAAGCACGGGTTCAAAGAAAATAAATGTATGAATACTTTTTTTCGAAAATGGTACTTTATACAGAGTTATGAATTTGATTGAAAGTGTCTTGTGTTATTTTCATAGTATGTATGCAGAATTATATTTAACTATGCCAATTGTTTTTATTTAATTCGGTTTTGTAGAGTTACACTTATAGAAATATTTTATTATGTAACTAAATATATTAGCATATATTGTTTTGTTTTATTTTGATAGTAATAATATAATCATTATAATAATTACGCCCAACTCCTAGTGGAAGTTCTTTATTTTTCATTTTCTTAGCATTTTTCTTTTAATTGAAATCCAAATTGCTGTTTATTCTAACATTATACTTAGCATGTATTGATGCATGTTGATTAAACTAAAATGTGGCCAAGTGAAATAAAAAACGTTGATAATTTATCATAGTTAACCAAAGCTGAGTTATCTTTTCTTCACACAAAAATATGTACCTCTTTATAATTATAGGCAAAGATTCGTTTCAAGAATCTAAATAAACTCGATCAAGGTTAAACTAGTGCAAAATTATTAGTAGTTGGGAACCAATATGAATTATGTGTATAATATAATTTATGTATGGAATTCAAGAGTCACATTATGTAGTTGTAGGTTATGAGATAAGAGTACGGTAACATTCTTAATTTAACAGTATTTTCTTTTAAATTTATTAAAAAATAAAATAATTTAAGACTTTTAATTTATATATAATTTAATGGAAGAATACCTCAAGATAATTCTTCCGTAGTTCTATCTAAAAGAAGAATTTACCCGTGTGCTATGTCTTAATTAAAGTAAAAATGGTAAGACGAATTTTTTTATACAAAAAAAAAATATGAATATCCAAATATACTACATTAATAACGAATCAATTCAATTTGATTTTTTATTTGTTTCTATGTTGAATTCAACATTTACTGTTAAGATAAAAAATATAATTGATAGTTAGAATGTAATTATTTTTAGTTAAGAATGTAATCATTTAAGTATTATTATTCAATTGTGACTTATCTCATTTAATCTCTACTATAAAATAATTGATGTATATGCAACAATTCTGGTAATTAAAGGAGACTGTGTCATTATTATTTATTTTCTAAAAAAAATTCTATTCTCACAAACAACACTAATATTTTAATTTCAAATTCTTAAGATAATATCATTATAGTAAATCACCATATATCTAAATTATAATTAAATCTAGTACATCTAATTCAATATATATATATATATATATATATATATATATATATATATATAATGAGTTAACTCCTCTTTGTTAGATGTAGTTTGTGTTGGAAGTATTAGAATCTCACAAACCTTTAAAATAAAGTAACGAAAATTTCAAAGTTTCATATCAGACAACCAAAACTATTCTGATTTATTTATTACGGTTTCTGCAAAGGTGTTATCAGTTTACAAAAGTTTACAAAAATAGATAATTTGTTAGCTTAGAATCTTAAAGAAAAGTTAGAGAATTTGTTTCTAGATAAATAAAGTTTAAACTAAAATAAAGAATGAATTAAATATAAACTTATTTATAAACTTTTTTCTAAGACTTTTTCAATCTCAGTTATTTTTAAATTATATCTCTTAATATAAATTAATCAGATCTTCCATGACACGCTCTTGAAATAAAAAATCCTATCTATTTAAAACATTCTTAATAACACTTTATCAGTACTTAAAATTTGTCCAAAAAATATATATAATAAGTGAAACTTAATAAACCAAAAATAAAACCCAATATTCGTAAAATGTAGTAAAACTATACTCGTTAGTAGAGTCGGGTATTTGTAGTAAGTATATAAATTATCCTTTGTATACGAGTACAAATTTTCAATTGTAGATTTTTTTTATAGACCTTTTTATTTTGGGTCGTACAACCCACACAATAAAACAAGTACAAATTCACAATCCAAGTCAATCACCTAAAAAGCTTGCCTTTAAAGTTACATTAAAGTGTGTAAAAAAGTTTAAACTAAAGAATGTAATTTATTTTAAATCTATTATCTGTTGTATGTTGATGAATTGAACAATTTTATTAGAAAAGTGAAAAACTGGAAGAACCAATTACATCAAGGAATCAAGCATTAATAATAAAAATTGCTATCTTTTGTTAAACAATTTGATGTTCAATACATTTTCTATTTGAATCTTGGAATTAGAGTTGCTTTTTAAAACACTATTTGGTAATTATATTTTAATTTAGAAACAACCTTCTACGATTTGCGGAGGAATATTGTGAAATAGGTGTAGTCTGCTAAAACTAAAGACCAATTTCAAACAAGAATCATTGTTTAAAAGAATGTTTGAAAGTGTGGCATCATTTTTCAACGCATCATTGTCTATGGTAGACTTGTTTCTTTAATTCTTCTCTGTTCAGAAGTTGGTCTGCAAAACTATGAATTTTTTAAAATAAAACTATTTTCAAGTTTTTTATGATTGCTCTGAAAAGAAAGAAAACTTTTTTTTTCTTTATCTTCAAACAAAGAATAAGTGCCCACAGAGTTAGCACTATTGACGGCTGAGAAACAAAACAGTGGTTGGCGGAATTTGGTATGGCCGCAAGAATCTTAGAGATTGCAAATGCAACAAAAATAACAATATCCGAATTCCGAAACAATAAAGTAACATAAAGATGTTCCTCGACATTAACTTTGTTATAGACAAAAACTGATCCCATAAGGGCACAAACGCCCCACAGTTATAAAATTAAAAGGAAAAAAATACATATGAACAACAATAATGAACGACAAAATCTGCAATTAAAGCCCCAAGTTGAACCCCACAATTCTGAAGGGAGCTTAATGCAAATGGTTGTGACATTGTCCTTTCACAGCTAACAAAAATTTGAGCTTCAATTAAGCCATATTCTTCCCTAACTTGTGAGAAGATGGCAGGACTCCATCATGCAAAAATTTAAGTAAATAAGGAAAGTTACTACAATCAGTTACTTGATTCTGGTTATGTACCTCAGCCTCAGAAACTTGTGTTCAAGGCTCCTCTATAGGCAAAAAAATTGTGAGCCCTTTTTCCTCCTGGCTCTCATAAAAACAAAATGTCAATATACAGAGACTTGGGGTTGGCATGGCATGACATTATGGTGCAATGTTGAAGAGTTAGTGCCCAAGGAAAATGCTAAATCAGTTAGTTTTTTGAAGACTCTACCCCATCACCACACTCTTCTCCACTTCCCAAAGCTGAAGGACTCCCTTGGCTCCGATTCTCCTCCGCGCCGGAAATGCGAGATTTTCCGGCTCGCAGTCTAATATTGGCACCCATGGGGAAAGGTTCCTGCAGTCACAGAAAGATTGATCAATTTTATCACCATAAAAAGTTCTCCTAAATCAATATCTGTTTGGACAAACTTCTCCTTATGTTAAGTTTTCATAAGTTAATAAAGTTAACTTATTCATAAGCTAGTTTATAGAATTCTTTCATATCTTCTTCAATTTTTATTTTTTAACTTGATTTACCGGATCAAGTGTAACTAGAGAACAAGGTTGATTTACCGGATCACCAGCATTTGGGCCATCAGTGTGGAAGAGAATAGGGCGGCAACGTTTGTCTTCATTCATCAAGCTAGAGTTCTGGAAATGAGCAATGAGAGAAGCTTTTCCTTGAATTCGGGCATATGCTAGTGAGGCTACTTTTTCACTATTAAACTTCTCCCACTTTTTCCCATCAAAAGCCTGCAAAACATTTCTTCTTCAGTTTCATCAACACAGGGAACTCAAAATTCATAGTACATAGACAAATGGCTCAAACTAATGTTACAAAAAACATCCAAATAACCTGATGGAAAGGAATAATTTGACCAGGATCAATCATGTTTATGAATGCATAGCCAACATTACATTTGTTCTGCAACCATTGTAGAATCAAATTAGAAAACATGTTTATTATTTCTTCGCAAAAGGAAACCAATCAACCATAAATAAATACTTACCTTGAAATCAATCGGTAAATACAGAAAATCATAAGTTCCCTTGCATTGCTCATCTATTGCAGCAAGAAGCATCTTTGAAGTATACCTACCAAACAAACAGCAAATAAAAACAGAAACAGGTCAAATCAAGAGACTAATGTAAGAGAGTATGGATTCTTCAATGTCTCTAAAATCTGGTTGATCAAGAAAAGAAGAGCATGTCAAATGAGCAATCATGCATAAAAGTGTCCGTGAAAACATTAGCAAGCAAGAATTAAGACGGGAAACTAACAGTTTTACCAGTACAACATTCAATTGAAGAAAAAATAAGCAAAAAGAAGATTCAAAAAGCTGTGGTGGCAATTAACATACTTGTTGGGAATATTTTTTATCATGAGGGTAGTTCGGCTGTCTTCCCCACGCAATATACGACCTAGGTCAAGTTCGTATTGCTTCTTATCAACATTGTTGGTGCTTGCTTCATTTCTACGGTGATAAAGGTTTCTCATTCGGTCATTGGTAGTATCAAATTTCGACATAGAAGACATGGGATGTCTCCCAGGGAAAACATGAGATAACTGCTTAGGAGAGTTCTGTCCAGCATTGGATGTGAGTTCAGTGCCATTCCCACCAACATGAGAAAACACATTGTGAGAAGGAAAATCCAGGGGACGCAATTGCCAGGAACCATGAAAACCTCCACTCCCTAGAGAACCCAAGCGAAAACCAGAAGTATCAGGGGACCCTCCCAAATAAGAATTTGGCCTTTCCCAGGGTGAGGCTGTAACAACTGGTGCTGATCCAACATGGTGGTCCATCATATGTGGTGTTCTCAGCAAATGAGGTGGTGTTCTAGCAAAGCCTGACATCTGCGGAAGGTTCGGAGAACAAGCATCATTAACAAATGATGGTGATTTCTGCCAAAGCACATTACTCATTGAAGGTTGCTGTTGCAAATTGGAGTTGTTCCACATATGATAGAGTCCATGTGGGCGTATTCCATTTCCTGATGAGCCAAAATAAACCAACAATGTCACATCAGGATTTAAATATAAAACTGTTAAAAAATTTGTGCAGCTTACAATTGCCCAGATCCAATAACTTTGGAATTGGCACAAGATTTAATGTTCTATAGATAGTAATCATTTGAAATTCTTAATCATAGATAGTCAGGCAACTCTAAATTCATTCAAATCAATAGTTTGATTTGTAGTAATTGATTTTGGGGTATTTCCAAAAAGAAACAAGATTTTAGAGGTTATTAAAGAACTATGGGAATGGGTGTTCCTTAGCAACCAAGTCATTATTGTAATGTTTTAAATTGCTAGGATGCTGTTCAAATAAACAATTTTATCCTCTCCAGTGCTTCCTGTAACAATTTTCTATAGACAGTAATCATTTGAAAACTGTTGCACAAAAGGAAAAATTATAAATAAAGCTATTAGGACATAAGCATATGACGCACTAACCTCCAGCATTAAATTCTGCTATGTTCCCAGTCGAGCCCATTCCCTGAATATGCCTGCCATCAGAGGCTTCTGTAGCTCCAGCACCTATATTGTTAGCCAAGTTGCTAATGGTGCTAGAAAAGTTATAAGGACTACCATTAGCTAAACTATCACGATACTCGGGTAAGGAATGAGGATGAAATCTCGAACTAGATGCAAATTTCATTGCATCAACATAGCCATTAGACTCAACAACTCCAGACACTTTTCCAGCAGATGCCCCTCTCACAGTGTTGTGGATACCAGAGTTCACATTAATGAATGCATTATCCATAAATGCATTAATAGGTTGTCGCACTGTAGATTGAAACCTCTGATTATATCCATTCTCCAAGCAACCAGATCCAATTACTCCAGAAGATCCTGTTGCTGTAAATGATGTCTAGTGAGACCAAGAAGAGTCTCTTCATAAGGAAAAAAACAAATGTAGCCAGATAAAATCTTACGCTTTGGTCTTAATGGCGAATTGTCCATAATACTTTGACCAAAATCTCGCTCATCTTGCCCCTTATGTGACTGGTGCATCAAACTACAAAAGCAAAGTTTCCATGGTTGTCAACAGAAGAAAATTATTTCTTAGCAGAACTACTTTTGCATCCAAATTATCTATAACAACTTTACATTCCATTAACTGTAAAAGTCAATAGAAAAGGATAGTAATCAAAGATTATACAAGTAGACATGCATATCCAAAATAAAATCATCTGCATGATATCATTTTGTAGGCACACATAAAATAAAGGAAAAAGTCACATAAGCAACTACAAATTAGAGAAGAAACTAAATTAACAAAAGGAAAAACAGAGCATATGGCCAGCATGTTTCAAACCTAGGATGGCCAGGTTCAAGCTTGATCTGCTTCCCAGCAATGTCAATCTTGTTCAAAGCACGAAGAGCAGATTCCGCAGCCCGGACATCATAAAACTCTATAAATTTGTGATGATTCATTTCTGGATATTCATAGATCTGAAAATTAAGGACATAATGTTTAAGTAAGCTTGTATCATCTTCGTATAACACAGGCAACTAAAACAGGGGGAAACCAACAATGAACAACTTACTTCTTTAATTTCTCCATAAAATCCAAAAATCTTTTTAAGCTCATCATTTAAAACAGATGAATCAAGACCAGATAGCATCAGTGTACCATGGCCGATATCCTTTTCTGGAGCATTGACCTAACAAGTCTTCAAGTTAAAATACATCTATAACCTACATATGAAATGGAATTATGCAAACAGTATAAGTTGTTAATATTATACCTTAGGAATTGAATAATGTATATCAAGTTTCCTAGACCTCAATGGCCTATTTTGAAGTGCTTGCATTGCATTTTGTGCTGCCCTTAGATCATGATAAGAAATCATGACAAACCCACGATGCTTACAGGCTGTATAAATGGTTCGAATATCTCCATATTGCTGTCAGAACAAAGATAATAGTTCGATCACATTTTATGATTAATGGTATGAAATGCTTCCACAAAAATCTAAGATAACATCATGCAGCAAACAAGAATATAGACGCACCTCAAAGAGATCCTTTAGCTCAGAGTCTTCTACATTGCTATTAATGTTTCTAACAAAAAGTGTCCTAGAAGGCTGTTCACCAAAAGGAAGTTTTCCTTTAGAACCTCCAAAGAAACCATAATCTCCATCAAGACCATTCATCATTTTTCCTGAACTTAAATGTTCGTCTCCTTCCAGCTCCATGCCTCCACCACTGCTGAACAGATCAAAATCTTCAAAATCATCATTTGTTTTGGCATGAGAACTGCTTCCTAACTCATCAACAACACCAGAAAACAGATCATCTTCATCAGGAAGGAGATTCCCTATAGTGTCAGCCTCCATTTCTTTAAGAGATTTATATGGTTCCTCGGGAAAACCAGCAGTACCAGGCAGATCAGACTGAACATCATTTCCAAATAACCGTACTACACCAAGATATGCAAATAAGCAGACAGATTATCAACTTAATTAAAGTAAAATCAGAAAAACATAACAGAAAAAAAAAAAAAAACTTAGTAGACAGATGAACAGACATTAGTATCCATCATACATGCATGCAGTAGGCATGAAACAAAGACTTACACTTTCGGCTAAATATCTCAGACATAGAGCTTGAGAATAAATACTTTCACAGGGCGCAGCAGTGGTCACAATCTTGTTCCCAATTAAACCATATGAGGTAGGTGCCGAATGCAGAGATGCATCAGACAATGATGAGGGACGATAATTCAATGATTCCTTAGAATCTATACTATTCCCAGGTAGACTAGCCTGGGACATCAGCAAACCAGCTTTTGCATTTACATCAAGGGGTGGTGTACTGTTCAAAATGCTGCCTGGTGATGCTACCACTCCATTGCTTCCTGATAAAAAGAAAATAGAACAACTTACTTATCCAGCAACGACCATGTTTTGCACATAAAAATTTGAGGGAATACTCAACCTTTAAAATTAGCACAATAAAATGAAGGCCACGAAATGACAGATAATATCTATATCAAAAGCACGTTTATGAGCTCCAATGCAGCAAAACGCAGTATTCATCTTCATGGAACTACCCTTATTTTTTCAACTAAAAGCAATGCCATAAATTACAAAGCTGCAAGAACATAGTTGCAGACAAATGTATTCATTATTTCAGTAAAAATTGCAGCAATTAGGTGTGAACCAATTACCACAACCAAGAAAAATAGTTTTTGTCTTGACATCAATTACTCGTTCAAACTTCAAAGTACTTTACTATATTGATTGATAACTGATCATCATTATATCAGATTCAGGTGCAACCAAACATATATATACTGTTCAAAGCAAAAAAAGTGAGAGAAAAATTGACTAAAATATACCAAAATGCTCAAGTATAATCAATTAATCACCATAAATGGAAATAGCATTACTTATAGAATTTCAGTTTTCACCATTACTCAGATTACATCCAATTGCTAGTTTACATTGCTAATCACTTTTCCATGTGCACCCAAACATTTACAAGATGTCCAAACACGGAAGAGAAAGAAACATTTGGCTGAAAGCCCTTAAAATGCAAATGTCGTACCACATTTCAGAATTGAGATCCGCGGTATCCTATAAAGTATACAGAAATATACAGATAAAGAAAGGTAATTCTAATATGAAACAAAAGTGACCAATCAATTCTGAATGGTTCATTAAATGTCAAAATAATAAATATTTGTTAGATAGAAATCTTGGGTTATTAATGAGGGTATTAGAGGCCAACCAATACTACAAAATATAGAACTGTTTCTGAACAAATAAAGGATTGATCGGTCCTCACCTTGTGGGTAATGGTCATTAATGGATATTGGTTTCCGTAATCCAACATTCCTCTGCCCAAAAAACAAGTTTAGAAAACCAACGATTCATAAAGGCAATGGCAGTGAAGGTCAGAGAGAAGATAAATAACATTTTTAAAAAGTGAGAAGTTACAGATCTGATGATCATTAAATTGTTGGGTCACATTTTAGAAGTTCACAGTAACTAAAATGGCAATAAATACCTCAGAACGAAAGGAAACGTCTTCAAAAAAGTGGGATGAAGCAGAAACGCCCCTGTGATCCATGACTTGAAAAGGCATCCTGCTGCAGCCTCAGGGTCCCGAGAAAATGGAAAAGGAGTAATATTGCTGAAAAAGATCTCCACTTGCTAGTTTCCTTGAACTATACTCATCCTTATACATTCAAAAATAAATTTTAAGGTCATTTGCTTGACAAGTGAAAGTGCAGATAACACTGAACATGGCCCTCTTATCAAAACCACTAATGCTGAACACCCCACCCAGAAAATAAAAATAAAAACTTTTTGTAAAAATCGGAACATGTAAGTGATCTTAAGTTATTGATGATTTTAAGAAAAAAAAAGTGGGAGAGAGAACCAGCTAATTAAACTATGCCAACAAGAACAATGAAAAAAAATAGTTGCATCTTCAACTAAAGACCACCGGAAAAGGAATTTAGTGGGGGGAAAGAAGAAAACTCGTAGCTTACCTACCAAATACCTAACACAATTGAACCATTTTGGCTGCTAAGAAAATGCATGAAATTGAAACAAAACCATCCATAGAAAACTTCCATTCAACTGTGCAAAAATAACAACTGCCACTTTCCCTTTAGGCAACCCACCAAAACAAATGAAAATAAAACCGCAATCAAGCTTAAGTTTTCATTTTTCCACCTTCCTACGGGAATTTTACAGGAAAAACCTTGAACATGAACAGATCAAGTGCAAAAACTCAATTTTTCGATGGAAGAATGGGTGATGATGAACTTAGACAGCTCATAACCCCAGAGTAAGAAACACCATGAGATAATTCCAAAATTGCTATTTAGACAAAAAAGAATACACAGATTATAATATTCCAAGCAAGAAAGAAATCTTACCTCAATTCAAACACCAACTCTCCAGCACAAAAAAAAATCTACCTCACGGAATCCAACCACCTTCTCATAGGACACTTTTTAAAGGAGAGAGAGAAAAAGGGGAAAAAATTGAATCTTGCAGGAGGTCTAAAACATGAAGAATTCAGAAATAGGGGATCTCGTGATTTTTTTTCAAAAATCTCATCTCCCCTCTCTGCATTGCTTTCCCTGCAATCTCACTCACAATAAAATGAAGAAAAAAAAAACAATTTTTGTTATTTCCGGTTGTTTCCAAAACAGTGGCAAAAAAGGGAAACAGAATCAGAATTCGGAGCTCAAATCGAAAAATTAGTATATTCCGGCCAACGTAGGGCAACTTTCCGGCGAGATTAAGCTCGCCGGTCACGCTGTATGGTTCAGAGAGAATCAGACAAGGCAAGAAGAGAGTTTTAGAGACTTGTGACAGAAAAAAAGAAGGAAAAGAAGGAAAGAGAGAGGAAAAAGTGTGTTAGTTGGCTTTAATTAAAATAAATCAAACAAATTAAAAAACAAAATAGGTAAGAATCAATAATAAATACTAAATACGCGCAGGTCGTGTAATGCGTGCATTTTTCGGGTTTGAAAATAAAGTGAAAATTAAAGACCGCACATGACACATAACTTTTGTTGAAAACAAATGTTACAGAAATTAGACACTTATCCTAAATGTTCCAATTTCTTTACATGCCAAGCTCTTTGTTTTCAACAAGTCCACGTATTCTTCCCTGTAAAATTATTTTATTCCATTCTTTTCTTGTTCCACAAACTTTATAAATTTACTTTCATTTCATACCCTTTTTCTTTCGTTTTCTCAATTTCAAGTTTTGTATATAAATATGTATCTCTCTACACTAATGTATACACACACGTAGAATTATTAACAACCATCTAGGTTTTCAACTCTGTTTTTATTTTGTACTATGAATAATTACTTTAAACAAATTCATCACAGTCTAACAATTTACATGTTCTGAACTTGTAATAATTATATTTACATGTATGACTGTATCAATAAGTTGATTTGGTTGATAATCATAAACAATAATTAGTTTTAATGGATTAAATTTTGTTAAAATTAAACTTTCTGGGAATATTTTTTAATAGATTTAATCTTATTTCGTGTTAATGTGAATAAAATAATCAAATTCGATTTCTTATATATAAGATTTCTCAAAATTGATGTAGTTGGAAATATTATCATTGAAAAAAAAGTATCTTTTAGTTCATCAACAAAATCATATTTAAAAACCAAAAATATTTTTTTTCATACTATGCTTTTATTACTAGTTATATTTAAAAATAAATAAATAGTAGATTTAAAATGAATAATAAACTCATGATGAAAAAATATTTTGAGATTATATACTTGAAACATAATTCTACTTTTTTTTCATATTATAATACCTCAAAAAAAATTATTCACTACATTATAATTTCAACTTAAACTATACAGCATAATTTATAGGTGTAGATATTTGTAAAAGAAAAGACAAAATAAAACTTTTATTGTCCTTCAGATGCTACTTCTGAACTTATTATTATATCTACTCATTTGCACCTGTTATTATATTTACTGATTTGCGTCTATAATTATTTCATCTACTCACTCATGTATATAGTACAATTATGACAATTATGATAGGTAACCCCAAAAACAACATATCATAAGATAAGTTCATTGGAATAAATTTCTAACATAAGATCTATCTCAAATTTATTCACTGCATTATAAATCCAACAGAAGGGTGATGTGTCTAAAAACACAAATAGTTTATAAGTATAAATATTTACAAAAGAAAAGACAAAATAAAGATTTTATTGTCCTTCAGGTGCTGCTACTCTTGCACTTATTATTATATCTACTCACATGCACCTGTTTTTATATTTATTCATCTGCACCTGTAATTATATCTACTCATATATATAGTATAGTTATGATAGGTCACCACACAAACATGTCATAGGATAAGTTATTGAAATAAATTCCTAACATAAGATCTATCTCAAAATTATTCACTGCATTATAAATCCAACAGACGGTGATGTATCTCAAAACACAACTTAAACTTAAACTATACAGAATAATTTATAGATAGAGATATTTACATAAAAAAGACAAAATAAAGTTTTTATTGTCCTTCAGATGCTGCTACTCCTACACCTGTTATTATATTTACTCATCTGCACCTGTAATTATATTTACTCATATATATAATATAGTTATGATAGGTCACCACACAGACAACATGTCATGGGGATAAGTTCATTAGAATAAATTTCTAACATAAGATCCATCTCAAAATTATTCACTGCATTATAAATCCAACAGACAGTTATGTATCTCAAAACACAACTTAAACTATACAGAATAATTTATAGATATAGATATTTACAAAAGAGAAGACAAAATAAAGCTTTCATTGTCCTTCAGATGCTCCTACTCCTGCACCTGTTATTATATCTACTCATTTGCACCTGTCATTATATCTACTCATATATATAGTACAGTTATGATAGGTCACATTAATAACATGTCATAGGATAAGTTATTGGAATAAATTTCTAACATAAGATCTATCTCAAAATTATTCACTACATTATAAATTCAACAGACAATGATATATCTCAAAACACAACTTAAACTATACAAAATAATTTGTAGACATAGATATTTGCAAAAGAAAAAACAAAATAAAGTTTTTATTGTCCTTTAGATGTTGTTACTCATGCACCTGTTATTATATCTACTTATTTGCACCTCTTATTATTTTTATTCATATATATAATACAGTCATGATAGGTCACCACAAAAAAAACATGTCATAAGGGGTAAGTTATTGGAATAAATTTCTAACATAAGATAATATATATATATATATATATATATATATATATATATATATATATAAATATA
>Ga0209489_106732_pt1 | contig 18104 bp, 9 predicted proteins | sample SiratrowhiteBW_FD_187527 | JGI IMG/M metagenome (GOLD analysis project Ga0209489, IMG submission 187527) | Root nodule microbial communities of legume samples collected from California, USA - Siratro white BW (SPAdes) (version 2) | ecosystem: Host-associated > Plants > Roots > Nodule | place: USA...
AGGGAGTTCATACACACCGGGACCGCTGGTGAGACTCGGTATTGGATGTTTGAACTTACTCTGATCCTTTCTCTTAGATTCGAATGGCAGTCTAAGTCTTGGGTATTGGATTAGTCCTTTCTCTTATATTCGAATGGCAGTCTAAGTCTTAGGTATTGGATTAGTCCTTTCTCTTAGATTCGCTGGTAATCTAAGTCTTGGGTATTGGATTGATCCTTTCTCTTAGAATTGCTGAATCTAAGTCTTGGGTATTGGATTGATACTTTCTCTTAGAATTGTTGAATCTAAGTCTTGGGTATTGGATTAGATGTTACTCTCTGATAAGGGCATACTTAATGATGGTTTTTCAGGAAGACGATAGGTCAATGTGTGGCCTATATGTGTGATATGGTTTATATGTGGCTGATATGTATTGATGTGGTTTATGTGATATCTTTATGTATGACGTTTGACATGAGTACTTGAAATGAAAAACGGAAAACTTGTATTGAAACTTGGTATGCTAGACTTTAAAGAAATTCTTATGATTGAGATATTCTGTTTTATTTGCATATATTTAGTATTGAAACTTATATGTTAATCTTTTAAGAAATTCTTGTGAATAACTAATATGGTTTGCTCTTTATTTGTGTATTGATTATATTATAAAATTTTATTTTTCACTAGCTTACCCTTGCTTTTCTTGTTGTTTTATAAACTGCGATGATTGTACTATGTACATGAGCAGATATAAATGCAGATGTAGGAGTATGTGGAAGAGTGTAGACTTTATTTTGAAAATTTGATTCTTTTTGTTGGATTCACTGTATGTTAAACAATATACATTTTTTGGATATTACATAGCACAGTTTTAATCGGTAAAAATACAAAAAAAAAACATATCAATGGTTTATAATTAATGAGTTTTATAAATTTAATTAATAAATTCTATAAATTTAATTATAATTCATTAATTAAAACTTTTCATATTGTTTTTAATTGGTAAATTGTTGTATATAAGAAATTAATAATTTTATAATAATTACTTTAGGTTTTATACACAGAACTGCCTTTTGACCAACCGTATAGTTATTTTCTATTTAACAATGAAAAAAAGAAAGAAATAAAAATATTTATGAGTTGTAGTACTATTTGGTGTAATATTTTTAGGGAATTAATAAAATAGATGTTTTGTTTTTTATTAACAAAAATAGATAAGTCCTTTTAAGATGACACAATCTTATTTAAAAAAATTGTGATGCGGTACAATTTTAAAAAACATTAATAATAACTAAATCATGAGATAAAAAGATAATTTTAATTATAATTATGTCAATATGATATAAAAGTTTATTTTATTAATCACATTTATTATATTATTTATAAATTTTCATGAAACTTTTTTTCATTTTCATCATTTCTTCTTTAATTTAAACAAACATATTTTCACTTACATTTAATTTAAATCTATTTATTTTTCTCTCTTCAAATTCATTCTCAAGTTGAAAAATATTTTGACGGTCAATATTTAATATTTTTTATAATGTTTCCTTATTCTTCTCCTCTTTCGCTTTTTTTCCTATCCGTTTTCAGTCTTTTGCTTGTCTTATCCCAATTTTTAAAAATTGTTTAAATAAATCTAAGCACCCAACCTAAACATGAATTTGAAACAGGTTAAAAGTGAAATAAATTTTAAAATGGGTTGAACATATGATGAGATAGACTTAATCATTAAGTTACCTAAAAATAAGAGAAATTCGACTAATTAAAAAGATAATATTCAGTTAAAAACGTTAATTTTTTTATTAATTATATATTGTGTAATATGCAGGAAAGAAATTGAAAATTTTGAAGTTAATAGACAAAAATAATATAAGAACTTATAAAATTTGAAGATGACGGGGATTATTGAGTGAATTTTCTGACATTTTTATTATTGAATCCATTATATATTAAATATTACACTGAATATTTTAAAATTTGTAATGATTATATATTATAATTCAATAAAAAATTTGATAGGTGAGTGACTCTTTATTGAACTGAAAAATTTTAATTTATTTTATTTTATTTCGTGATTTTATAAAAATAATTTTATTAAATTTTATATAGAGAGAAATATTCTTATAAATATACGAAGATTTATATTTTATAATTAGATATTTCTATAGATATAGTTTTTATTATCTGATATTAAAAAAATTGAAATTACATTATTAAATAGAATTTCAATAGATAAAGTTTTTATTTTCTGAAAATGTAGAATGTTATAATTAGTTTAGGGAAAAAAATTAATCTGTCTTTTATTACGTGGATAATGGTAGAACGATAAGAGCATATCCGAAGAACTTCAACCAAAAGAAAAAATACTAGAAAAAGATACTTGCAAGACTATTCTTAAGACATTTATGCCTTATTCTATACTTAATTTACAGTTATAAGAATATTGTTTTTTATTTATTTTGTCTTATATTCTTTAAAGTAAGATATATTACATCATATTATTTAAATATTGTGGAATATTATTATATGTGTAATTAATATACTAATTTAATCAATGTATTATTGACTTAATTTCAAACATACATGATACAGAAATATGTCTTAATATTAAAAAAAATCTAATTATTAATGCTTATATGTTTTAAAGTTATTTATATATTTATGTTTAGAACACTATATATATATATATATATATAAAAATTTTTGTAACTCATAACTTTCGTTTTCTAATAAAAAATTGTCTTTTTGTGCGTACTTTTTTTAATTTTAAGATAATAATTTTTTTCAATTACATTTTTATTTTCATTATCAATAATTAAAAATTAATTAACATTACATAAAAAAAAATAAAATTCAATAAATAAATTAAAAATTATTTAAAATTACACTAAAAATAAAAAGAATTATTGACTTTTTTTAATTTTTTATGAACAACTCTTATATTGCAACATATAGAAAGTAGAAATATAATAAGTAATATTAAGTGTTTATAATCATTATAAATATTTTTCTTGAAAATTAACATTTGAAGATAAATTACAAACGAATTTCGGGTTCCTTTCTTGAAACAATGGGTGTATTTTATTAAAATTAAAATTATTGAAAATAATCTCTCTTTTTACTTTTAAAAATTTTTTGAAGAGTTTATTCTATTTATTTATTGTTTACAAAGTTAAAGATTGTATTAGTTATTCTTTTATCAATTATATGTTTATATGTTTTCTAATCTTTATAAAATTTATACATGCATTATATGGGGAAGAGAAAAAGATAAAAATAGAAAAATATACAACTATTTAAAATTTTAAATTTTAAAACGCGTTTCGTATTTTTAAAGCAGAAAATAGCTTGTGTTAAAAATTAATAACTATAAATACATATCCAGTATAATTCACAAAATAAACACATTTTAATTTATATATAAACAAAATGTTTAAAAAGCATTTTATTTTGTCAATTAAAGATATTCTTAGAGGTATAGTTTTGCTAGAAGAAAAGAAAGAGACAGAAATATTAACAATGAAGATGTCTTTCATTAGTGTAATAGGTTACACAAATGATAATAATTTATTTGAGACATTTATTAAGAAAAGTGAGTAAAAATCAATTTATTCAATCAAATATATTTGCACATACAGCTTGTGCCTTGACATTCCCCACCAAGTTGATTACCTTCATTGATACACTGCCGAGAACAGAGTGTGGAGGACAAGCATGATCCCTTGAAGCCTTTGCTTTGTTTATAACTGTATGCCTTTGCTTGCACACCCACATCTGATCCATTATCATTTCATTAGCACAATATTACTATTTGTCATGCTATTATATCATAGTATAAATGTATATGTATTTTACCAACAGCTAAGACAAGGAGGACAAAGAATATAAATCCGATTATTTTCTTCTCCATTGTTGAAGTTTGATATGCTAATTCAGAGTGATGAAATTGTTATTATAGCTTTAGCAACTAATTAAGAGTGATGAAATTGTTATCTTTCTCTTTGTAACCTCTTTATATAGCATGAAAGTTTGACTAGTTTATAAATATTTTGACATACAAAGGAGGTGTCAGGTGTGTCCACAAGGTTTGTTTGTCAAACATTTAACTCCACTTTGAATGATAAAAATTCACTTTCACTTTGAATGTCATTACAATTGTCAGACAATTTTTTTTTTAAAATAACTTTTTAACATCTAAAAAAGACAAATTGTTTCTAGAAATAATAAAATTATGAACTACTAAACTCTTTATCATTATAAGGAAAAGTAAAATAGTAAATATTAACCAATTATATAATTTTGTTAGCTATACAACTGTCCTTGTTTCTTAAATTTGTCTTGAAAACACATTTTTTTTTTCTATTTTGGTGTGCTTTTGGGTTTTTTTCTCATTTTGGGATACTTTTTCATATTAATACTTAAAATGGGGAAAAAAATTTATTTACCAAAATAGGCAAATCCTACTGGCAATTTCAATTAATGACATTAATTAAGATCTTTTTTCTCTCTCCCTACAATCATTTTTTCATTATTTGATATTATGTTTGTTATGTTTAACAATTAACAAAAGAAATAATAATAATTAACAGAACTATAACATGAATATTAAGGCATACAAATTTAATTTAAATAATAAAAAAAATAACATAATAATAATAATAATTTGAATTAAATTCATATAAAATCAATTTAAATAGTGATAATAAGAATAATTTAATTAAATTCATACAAATTTAATTTAAAAATAATAATAATTATTGAATCCACTTATTGTCACTAGTTAATATTAGATTATTATATATTATTTTCTTTGTTTATAAAAATTATTATATTATTATTATAACAATCATTATTATTGTTATTAATTTAATTAAATTTGTCAGAATATTATTATTATTATTTAGAAAATAATCATTATATTATTATTATTATCATTATTATCCTTAAATATTATTATTACTATTTTAATTTAATTTGTATGAATTTAATTATAATATTATTTTAATAATTATTTTTTTAATTGTTCAAGCAATAAATATAGTGCTAAATAATTAAAAAAATATTTATTAATTATTATTATTATTAATTTTTTGTTACTATTAATGTAGTGTCAAATAATTAAAAATGAGTACAGAGAGATAAATAATTTTAATTAATGACTTTAATTAAACTCGCCAGTATGTGAGTTTTGTTTGACTAGTTTGAAATCATGTCTATCTAGTTAAGATTTGTCCATTTTGGTAAATAATTTTTCTTTCCCATTTTAGAAATTAATATGAAAAAGTACACCAAAATGGGAAAAAAGTCACTGCTTTTCTATATTAATACTCAAAATAGGCAAAAAAATTTATTTATTTATCAAAATGGGTAAATTTTGCCACCTAGATAGGCATGATTTCAAAGGGATCAAACAAAAGTGACATGTTGATGATTTTAATTAAAGACATTAATTAAAATCGTTTCTTTCTCTGGAAATATTTTTTAATTATTTGACACTATGTTTTGTTTACTTTAACAATTAAGAAAATAATAATAATAATAATAATAATAATAATAATAATAATAATAATTACATAATAATAATTAACAAAACTGTAACATAAATATTAAGATATATAAATTTATTTTAAATTAAAACACAATAACATAATGATAATAATAAGAATAAAAATAATATTAATTAAATTCATACAAATTTAATTTAAATAATAATAATTATTGAATTCATGTAGTTAATATTATATTATTAAATATTAATTTATTTATTTATAAAAAATATTATATTATTATTATAATAATCATTATTATTGTTATTATTTTAATTAAATTTGTCAAAATATAATTACTATTATTATTATTATTATTATCATTATTATCCCTTAATATTATTATTATTATTTTAATTTAATTTATATGAATTTAATTATAATTGTTTTTTCAATAATTATTATTATTATTTAAATTAAATTTGTATGAATTTAATTAAAATTGTTCTTATTATTATTGTCATTATTTAAATTAAATTCATATGAATCTTATTATTATTATCATCATTATATTATTTTATTTTAATTTAAAATAAATTTGTATGTGTAATTTTTTTTATAGTTTTGTTAATTGTTATTACATTATTATTATTATTATTGTTATTATTATTATTAATTTATTTGTTAATATTGAAAATAACAAACATGATGCCAAATAATTAAAAAATAATTTGTTAATTATTATTATTAATCTTTTTGTTAATTGTTAAAAGGTAACAAAGTTTGAAAGAAATTTGTTAATTATTATACTTTGAAACAACAATGTCCGTAACACTTTTAGTATCCACTTCTTTTATTGATTGATTATGTTTTGTTTGACACAAATTTTATTTTATTTTTACTGTTAATTATTTTATTTTATTCTCTTTGTATTAATTTCTTTTAAGAAAATTTAATTCAATTATTTTTATATTATTTTTCAACTAATAATTAAAAGTTTTAATAACTCTTAAAAAAACAACACAATTTAATAACCATATAAAAACAAAATATAAAAAAAATTACACAATTGATATAACTGTAAAAAAATAAAAAAATAAAAAAAATGTTATTTGAGAAATTAAAAAGATAAAGAGTATTATTTGACAAATCAATAAATAAAAAGTATTATCGAGGAAAATGTAAAATAAAAAAAAAGTGTTATTTAGGTAACAGAGATCATGACAGCTCTCGAACACTTCATGCTTTAGGTACAGACAGAGCGACATAGATAGAGGTCCCACTAAAATTTACATAATTTTCATAACATAAAAATACAGCAACAACTCCTCCATGATATGAGCAAGAACAACTCAAAAGATAACCCCAAATTGAGAAAGGGACCTTGATATTTATCTCCACTGATAACAGCAACAATAAATAATCATACCAAGAAAAACACTGAAAGGGGTATATATAATTATATAATATGGTTGGACACATAATAATAATAATAATCATTGAAATAAAAAAAAAAGGCAAAACAAAAACTTTATATTCATATATGAACAGCAGGAAAGTTAAAATTAATCTTTGAAGTTCTGGAGTCTTGGTAAAAGTTGATGCAGGAATGTAACCAACCAGTTCAGGTACTGTTCTTCCCTTTCCCACTTGCACATAAACATAATAATGGGAACTTTACTCTGAGGGGGAAGGTTTGGTCTTCAAGCGGTACAAGAGCTTCTTCTTCTTGGAGCTTGTGTTGTCAATTGTGAGAACAACTTTTCCAGGTTCACCAACCTTAAAACTATTGCAAAGGACTGGTTCTTCTGATGAAGAAACCTTTCTAGCCTTCTGGACAATTACTGTGTAGCTTCCTTCTGCATCTGGCACAAATTCTGCACCATAGCTTACTTCCCACCCTATTACTCTCAGCTCCCAAGAGAGTAAACAATTCTGCATGTTCCATTACACATAAAACAAGTAAATAAAACCATTCTGCCAAACATTCTTATCAAGCTTTCTATCTATTCATCAAGTGCAATAATAATGTCAAAATCATAATCATTAATTAGTTATCTACACTAGTTTATGGGCTGTTAGAAATTTTTTGTCCTCTTGGACTTTTATATTCAACTCCCTCTTTTCTTTTTCTCTTTTTTCTCTAAAGTTTTTTCCCGTGTTCTCCTTATTGTTGGTCGCGTTTGATTGAACATCAATTTCTCTCATCAATCATTAGTGAAATATCTGACAAATTTAATATTCAAAGTTACCTTATCTATTGCACAACCTAGCTTATTAAACATCAAAAGTGGTCCACACCATTTATTTGTTTTCTGAACACTAGTAGAAATTTGGCTCTAAAGCAATATTGAGAAATATATGAAATAAAATTTGACTATTCCAACCTCCCTGCAAAAGATAGCCAACAAAAGAAACTGGTTTTTATGTTCATTCCAATCTCCCTTTTTTTCTCCAATTGGAGTAAACTCTACCGAATTTATTGTACTTATTCTTAATTTACTAATATATGGTGTATTAATTAATTTGGTCCTGAATTTATCTTCAAGCCTGCACATTTTGTGGCATAAAATATTGAGAACAGGGAATCCTATGAAAGATTCCCCGTTCCGATGCATTCTTTGGATTCTTAAAAACCTATCAACCCCGAAAAAAAAGCAATGGGAAACCCACCTCAGTAACTGAAAATTCCACAGTATGCTTTGCTGCCGGCCTCACTGTGATTTCTGTAACAGCATCGGTATTTCCGAACTCCCCATCTTTGCTCAATCCACCGTACTTCACCGGAAGCTGCTCCGGAGCTATGTATCTGAAAAGAGACAAAAACCAAAACCATCAAAAACCCAAACACAAACCAATCCGAAAACAACAAAGATAAAGCAAAATTTGAAACTTTATGTTCTCACCTCAAAAGGGTTTCCGTTGATTTAGAAGGCCCAGCAAAGACAAACTTACTCTTAGTCCTTTGAGTAAGAAAAGGGCTTATCATCCTATTCACTGCTAGGTACCACCATGGCACATTAATGAACACCTGAACAAAGAAAAAACGAAGATTTAAAATCACACACGTTTGTGTATTCTATGTGCGGCATCTCAATCTAAAGAGCATCCAAAGGGAGTAACAGACAAATAATCAGAACTACTAAACAATTCAGCCAAAATCACAATTTGGAATAAGTCCATACACACACTTCAAATTTTCATCAATTTATCGATAGAAACAATGAATTGTAAAAGTGTAGGAGAGTACCTGTTTGGCTACAAATTCAGGATAATTGTCTTGAAGCAATTGTAGGGCATTTTTGGTGGCTTGTCTTAGTTCCCACTTGGCAGGTCCTGGAGAGTTCTTGAGATCATTGACCTGAACAATGGTGCAAATGCCACCAGGGTTGAAATCCAACTTCCTTATACTCTTTTCCAGAAACTGAATTCTCCATCTGAGGAACTTCTCCCTCTTCTCCTCATCAGAAAAAGTCTTCCTGTACAAGTCCTTGTTCTGGAACTCCCCGTATATATTGTAACACACCGGGTGGCCCTCCTTGTCAAAGCCATGCATGAACACCACCTTCTCCAACTCATCCCCCAGCTTCTCCTCCATCAGCTCCTCCATCCCAAACTCCTTCCTCCACCGGATCGTGTTCTTCAGCATCGTGAACGCCTCCTTAACTTTAAACTCTCTCGCGCGCAGAAACTTCAGAAGAATCACATCGCTCCTCTCGTCAGCAAGAAGTGGCACTCCCCAAATGGAAACTTCTTCAGGTGGAAGTGGCAGTGAAGCTTCCTCTTTGGCTTCCGTTTCAGAAGCTTTCTCTTCAGCTTGAGGCTGAACAGAAGAAGAGACAGCAACAACAGTCTCTTCAATGGCCTCCACAGTTTTTGCTCCATCATCATCCACAGTAGCATCTTCCTTCGTTTCTCTCACTTCCTCCTTCTTCCCTTCTTCTTTTTCTCCCTCTTCCTCTTTCTTTGTTTCAACTTCTTCTTCCTCAGTCTTTTCTGGGGCAGCGTCAGTTTTAGCTTCAGTCACAACTTCTTGTTGTTGCTGCGGCTGCTGTTGTTCTTCCTTTTCAGCAGCTAAAGCCGGTGTTGGTTGTGTCTTCTTTTCTTCTTTGGAGGAAAACTCGTGACTTTTGAGAGCTTCTTGAACGAGCTTCTTGAGTTCTTGGAGTCCCTTGTTTTGGTTTTCCGTTAGGTCGGAAAGTTTGGTGCTTTCTTCCTTGAATTCAGGGACTTTCTCATCATTGCTGTTCTCATCAGCGTTGCTGGGTTTGGAGAGGTGAGTCTCGAGAGTGACGGTTTCCTCAACAGGCTTCTTCTCCGGCGCCTCAGGCTCAGGTTGTGGTGGCGAATCTTTCTCAACAGGAACACTTGTTGCTGTGGTTGGTGGCGGCGGTGTTTTGTCTGCAGGCTGAGTAACATCAGTTACCACCACTTCCTCCACTTGCACCACAGACTCCTGAGAAGGTGGTGCTTGGCTTGGAACCTCCTCAGCCATATGAGATTGAAAAATTAATGATGAAACTATGAGAAGAAAGAGGAGAAGTGAGAAAGAGAGTATTGTGAGTGAGGAATGAGGGAGAGAGGGGTTATAAAGAGTGATGGGGGAAGTGGTGAGTCACGAGTGTAGTGGAGAGGGAGTAATGTAAGAGAAGAGAAGACCGTGTTGTTGTGTTGTGTGCCAGCTTGGAAGGAGAAACCTTAACGTAGAATGTGGGACCTGTTTTATTGTATACATTGTAAGGTAACGTTGGAACTAGGATTAGGAAAATCAACGGCGGTTTTGCCGGCTACACCATCTCAATTATCCAACGGATCGTGGCCCTACTTACCAGTTACACACCCCCCACTTTCCAACCCATCTCTTTCAACCCCTTCCCGTTTTATTCTCAGCACAACTTAATATAATAACAATATAAGAATGTTGCCGTTAAAATCTCCAATGATTTTGTTTTTTAGTTATTTTTATTTTCTATAATCAAATTTACCTAAGAAATGAAGCGACTAAATGGCTGATAGATATTGTGCTCAAGAGAGATCCTGACATACATTAATTATAAGTAAGTAATTTACACGTGTTTGATTAATTATACATGTTTTTAAAATAAAAACAATACTTATACATATTTTACTTGGTTTTATGAGATTATATATATACATATAAGGAGTGGTCAAGTTATTTTAATTGTGTTAAAAAAATTTATGAGACTGTTAAAATTTTATCTATTTTTTCAAAATTTACCAAGAATAGCATTTTCAAACAGTCTTTTTTTCTGTAAAACTTGACCTCCCGGATTTGGGTGCCGTTGTTCATATTTTTGTTTCCGTAAGGCAGCCAATTTCTTCTCTAAAAATAAAAACTCTCAGTTAATGCTTTTGTCCATAAGAGATGGTGTTGTAATTAAGCAATAAAAATGATAAATACATAGAACCACAGAAGATGCGAAGGAATAACGTTAAAAACTGATGAGAAATGTGATTGGTGTAGTCCTAGGGTGTTACTGTTCCTAAAAAGCAAAGATGTTGCAGACTTGCACTTTGCATGCTTCTTCTTCTGTTGGTGTCTTGTGTTGTTTTGTTGTCATTTGTGAATGTCTAGCTGTACCTATGATTCCATCCAGGCCACTAAAGTCTTCTACTTTGGTCCACATTCCTTTACATTTTTTTGGCTAATAAAAAGTCATTTAATCTTTTTCTTTTCTTTCTTTTATTATTATAATTTTTTTCAATTAATTAAAAAAATTATGTAAATTTTTTTCGTCAACAGCTGTGATGAAAGGATTCCTCGCATTTATTATTTATGTTAAATTAATTAATAATAATTTATGATTTGTTATTCATCTTACATACTATTATTAACCAAAAAATTATATTGATTGGTTTTGATATAAAAAAAATAAGAACCTTTAGTATTACAACAAAATTAAAAAAAGAAAATCAAGAAACCAAAATTGAGAAACCTAAGAAAATTAATATTACCTATTCTTGTAGTTAGATGTTCATTTCTTTTAAGGAGAGAGCCTGAAAGAAGACCGAATCATGAACCAATGGCCGAACCATACTCTCTGCCAACACGTCTGGCAACTACAAACAGGCCTTTACAACCTGCCACCCATTATTTCAACTTTTACCCACATGGAATTTGAAAATTTAAAATTTATCATTTGTATTAGAATTTTTAATCTCAATTTCGGATTACATAATCTATAAATACTTTAATTATATAATTCAAAAAGTGAGACATCAATACTTTTTTAAATTTCAAAATACAAATTTATACTTTGAATTATATAATTCGAAATAAAAATAATAAATATATTTTGAAATGTATCTTATATATTATAAAATACGATATAAACAATACATTTTATATTGTAGGATTAATAATATAATTTTTTGTATTTTGAAGTATATAATTTTAAGTATAATTTTTATATTCTGGATATTAAAATCTAAAATACAACCAAAAGAATGTTTACATTGAACTTGTTTTCAATAGAATTATGTGTTGGCAGCAGTTTATCCAATGAGATGACACCATGATAAATTTAAGAAGTAAATTGGTATGTCCAACAAATAGTTGTTAGGTTGACATAAATGAACCAACATTTGGATGAGATATAGTCATTTGAGATGAAAGAGGAGGGTGACCAAAATGAAAAAGGTAATTTGCAATACGTGGAAGTAGTGAAGGGAACTACACCGTAATTTTATTTTTTTTTAAAAAGTAGAAGTTAATTTTGATATTTTTACAGAGATGATTTTGATATTTTTAAAATTTATGGAGGTGCAGGACGAGAGTATTTAGATGCAGAAAGAATCCATCCAAACACTATAACTTGGCCCTTGTTACGTTTTTCTCGGCCTTTCAAGAACCTTCTCTCACGGAAGTTGCTTCCTGCACCCATCCTTTATTTCCTACACTCAATCACTCATAGGAAAAAGACAAAAATATTCTTCTGGAATGCAAAAAGTTCTTCTCAGAATAAAAGAAAATTCAAAAATTACTTTCCGAAATATATTTTCTTGCTTTCGAAATGTTCTTTTTAGAATAAAACTGTCACCTCTATTGACATCTAGAAAATCCCTTTTTTGAAATATATTTTCTTTTGAAACTTTTTTTTTTTCAAAATGTAATAATAAGCTTTAAAATATCTATTCCGTAAATCTCTTTTGAAACCTGGTTTTCAGAAGCCTGTAACCAATATTAGCACGAAAAAAATAAACTCAAAATTTACTTATACTATCTTTTCTTGTCTCTAAAATAATCTAAACTCCTCTGCAACAAGTCACCGAAAACCACCACCATCTACTAATGCCGTTACCACTGAAATCACCTCATACCATCGTGAACCAGTCAACCATAATGCACAACTCCTTTTCAATAAAACTGTCAAGGGCATTGGAATTTTGAAAATCTTATGGGATATAAGAATTTGATTGGGTGCAGGAAGCATTTGCCTTCTTTAAATTGTCTACTGGACTCAACAATTTGGCACCATGGCCCATGATTTTCTCAACTCTTCTTTCTTTCTACTCCTCACTTTTTTTCTATTATATCACACATTAAACTTCAATGAATTTAGTTTAGCTAATTAACAATATATAAAATATTTTTATTCTACATTTTCAAAATTATTTATAATTTAAATTAAGAATTTTTTGTCAAAAGAATATTTTTCTTATCAAAAATCAGTATTGCAAATATTCAATCAAGTTATGAAATATTGTAGCAGTTGTAATCATGTATAGCTTTTAAGATAAAAATAATAAATTATGAAAGGAAAATACAATTTAAAATAATATTAAAATATTTTATCAAAAAAAAGTACAGTTATATCCATAGTAAAAACTACGTAAAAATAAAATATTTACTTAAGAAGAGAAAAGAAAATATCATTATCTTCAAAAAAAAAAATATAATAGTTAAATATTATTATCTCCAAAATTATCCTTTATTAAAAAATAATTAAAATATATTTTAAATTAATAAATTAATTAGAAAAAAGCTCAGGAGTTAAGGTTCTCACTGCCTATAAACGTATATTATTCTAATTTATATGGAACTTCCTCTCTCTTTTACACTCTCGCATGTTTTATATAATTAGATCTCATTTCTGAAATTCTTTTTTCATCTTTCCCTTCTTCTTCGTTATTAATGTAAAACATTAATAGATGAGATTTTTTCTTTTATATACAATTTTTTGTTATTTTAATTTTTAAGTAATTATTTTTAATTAAAATAATCACCTACAAACAATTATTTATAAAATAAGTATAAATTACCTACAGCAAAATTATAAAAATTATTTATATTTACCTTTACTTCTACTTTTATTTTTTAAAATAATTATTCGTAAAAAAATAAAATTATATACATTTTAATGTAATAAAAATGTGAAAGTATATGGTTTTGCTATTAATAATATTAATAATGTATATTGAGCAACCATTTTTTTACTTATTGTTTTATGAACTTAATAAATAAGAAGAATAAATAGTATTCTTATTATAGCTAGTAGAAATTTTTTTATTAGTTGTTATAGATAAATTAGCAAAACTAATACTGACGTACACATAAATATAGTAAGAGATTTCATTTTAAATGTGATACACCATTGTGTGCGCTATCAATAAATAAACTACATAATATATATATAATTTGTTAACTTTTTATAATAACTTAAAATTATACGGTTAATGGTTTGTAATGAATTAAAAACGTAAATTTTACACTAACAATTCATAAAAATTAAGTTCTTTATATTATATATGTCAAAATTCACAGTTTATCTTAAATATAATAAACACAGAAAGACAAGACAGGTACGACAATTTTCTAGTACTAATATATGAAGGTAATGATAACTTCTATTGTGCATATTTCTGTCTTATTTTACTGTTCATCTGCTTGTGCTGCACTCTCTCATTTTCTCTTTCCCAATCTCACTTTTTCTTTTCAGAAATAGTGATAACACGTTTATAAATTAATTACTCTTATTCTCGTCATTTTATGAAAATAGAATAAAATGTATTGTTATTTTGAATTAAGGTGATAAAACTATAGTATTACATAATATAGTTCTATTTTATTACAAAATTAAGTTATCATATATAATTAAATGTAAAATTTATTTTATTAAATTGATTATAAGGTTAATTAAATTTAGATTTTATTATTTTAATTTCAGAATTTGACATAATCAAAATTATTTAAGATTAATACGTTATTAATTGTTTAAGTTCTTGCCACTATATCTAATATCTTTTATATAAGAAAGTCAGTAAAAGATCTCGTATTGTCTGAAAATATGATCAAATTATAATATAAATAAATATATAACTGAATTATAATTCAAAATTGAAAAATTAATAAGTTAATTTAAACTCACATTCAAAAAATTAACTTAAAAGAAAAAGTATACAGTAGAAAGTAAACAATATGAAAAAAACAGTAGAAATAAAACACTTCTTTTATCCAAAATCACAAAGAAATGTTACTTTTAATTGGATTTGACATGCTTTATTTTCCGTCCTACTCACAGGCAAGAAGAAAAAATAAAAATTATAAAAATTTAGTATTTTTCAAAACCATCTATTTCTCATTTGTTTTTTTTTTTATAATTGTAGTAACTTTACAATTCTACAATAACATATTTATTTATTTATTAACTTTGAGAATGGCAATTTTTTTTTTTATTTTCATGAAATAACACATCTGTGACTTATTTTATTTCTAAGTCTTTCTTTTCCATTATTCTATTTCACTTTGCTTCTTTAATTTATTTGTAACCGAGCATAGGTGAGAACATTTTTCTACTTCCCTCTTTTCATGAGTATATCTATGAAAATGTGACATGTTAGAAGTTGAAAAGTCTAGTTGAGTGGTGGGTCCTTGAGCTCAAAGCAAGATTGAAGAATATTGGGTATAAGACAAGGATTGGGTATGGTTGTGACAAAGGGCATTAATAATTGAATTTGGTATAGTGGCACTAACAAGTAACAATGGGGAGTGATGGATACTTGTTGGGGGAAAATAAAATGTTGTCAAGTTGAACAGATAAGGTGCTTTTAATAAGGTGAGTTGGCATCTAAAAAAAGTTTTCATTGTGTAGTGTGGGGTAGGTGAAATTGTGTAAACTACCTTCTTCAATTCTTCTATGTCGTGATTAACTAACTAGTCACACTTTTCTTTTTCCTCTAAGACAACGATGTAATTATGTTAAATAACATTATCTTTTTTTAAGTCCAATGTCAAAAGAATAAAAACCGGACCCGAAATTATCGCACAAATTACAAGTTATTAAAAATTATCACACTAAGCAAAAGTATATTCACATGGTCGCGTTATATTTTTCTTTAAATTTAATATAGACTGATAATTTAAATTTGTTATTTATTATCGAACTATACACGGATGTTATATATGTTTCATATTATATATGATTAAAATGAGAGTACTAAATCTAGTTGATGATAATATAAATTAATTAAAATAGTCTTAAAAGGGAGAAATATATCTCAAAAGATTGATGAAACACATGCTTAAGATCGAACGTTGATAACTATTAATATTATACTTCTTACACTAAGTTAACTTATATGGATATAAAAAAATATAAAATTGAATGCAAGTCTTTTTTTATTCTTATTCTAATAAATGTCTATTTGAATTCATCTAGAATCACGTTAATTCCTTTAAATAAACTTACATGGATATGAAAGTCAAACATAAAATTTAGATGCTAATTTTATCGTAACTAGAACAGCGTATCTTACATCAAGGAAATTTGTATGCCAATATGTAAGTTTTTTTTTAACAAGGTCAAATATCAATATGAATGCAATTAATATCGTATCTCTTACATCACGCGAATTTACGTGAACATAAAAGTTAAACGTAAACTTTTTTTGAATAAAATTTGACCATCAATAATTTGATTGCAAGTTGCATCTTTTATCAAGAAACTTACATGGTTGCAAGTTGCATCTTTTATCAAGAAACTTACATGGCTAAATATTCTAATAAAGTTTCTAAAGCGATTCCCATAGCCCAATATTCATTATCCTCAATCTTTATTTTTTTCATTATTCATAAACATTTTACTTGATTATTTATTTCATTCATGTATTAATTATTTTATAAACACTCGAGTCGTTATTCAATTATTTTATATTTACGTATTCACCCTTATTAATCTCAAATTTGAATATAGTTTAAGATCAAGAATAATAGGTCTGAAGAATATAAAAATCAGTATAATTCCTATAAATCATTTTCATTTTTATCAATATGTTCAATCCAACTACAATTTTAATCATCTTAATTAGTAACTTGATAGAGAGACTTCCTTTATTCCAGTTAGTCTTGTAAACAATATGAGATGACTTGTCTCTGAAAAAGTATTATGTGATGCTTTAACAACAAATTAATGCAGTTTTTTTTTTAAGTCCTTCATTGATATTGGGAAAATATACTAATTTACATGTTGCCAAGCTACATCAAGTATGATGCATGCTGAATAAAGTTAAGGTGACACGTTGGGGTAGGAGAAATTCTAGACAATGCAATTTGATTTCATGACAACAAGCTAACAGAAGAGTTAAGGAGGTTTGGTTTTAATTAAGAAACTAATAAATATAAATGATCCCATGCTTATGAAGGTTCTTTAGAAGTTGACAAGTAGGCTTTTTGTTACGTCGTTTGTTAGGTCCAAGCACAAACCAATACCCAATCTCAGCCAATTACTAACTCAGAACAAAAGTTCCTCAAACTTTGGATTGAAACGTGTAAACCTTACTTAGAGGGAAGCAAAATGAAACAATATAAAATTCTAGAAAGATTTGTTTTTGTTGTCATACTATGAATTGTGAATCATAATGGTTAGGATTCAAAAGTTAACAAATCTGAAAATTGGTTTTAATAACTTTTTTAATATGTTTTTTCTTAATTAATTTAGTTCAGACTTTATTTTGTATTTTATTTATTTTATGAGTGAAAGCATCAACTTCATGAATAAATTATCTAATAAAAAGTAAAGATATATTTTTACACTCGTTTAAGAATATAATGAAATACTGGATTGGAAAAATAAATACTTATGAAATTGGTTGTATTGGTTGGAGATGACTTAACACTCTTTGGTTATATTAATAAGAATGCTCCATGCAGGGGAACCATACCTGCTATTAATGGATATTCAAAGAATTGATCCATTTATGGTCTAAACACAAGTTCCCTGAGGATTTTAGATTTTCTTTATGCCACTTTTAATACAAAATCCATTATTCAGCTTAATTTTAATATAATTTGGGATCGTATTAATAATTTAAATTTAGTTTATTTAACTTTATTAAAATAATTAAATTTTAAACTTATATTTATCTCACGAAAATAAATTTTAAAATGAGGATAAATGTAGAATAAACAAACAAATTTTGAATTTTGATGTTATCTCTAAAAAGTATTTTAAACTTGATTTATTTTTATAAAATTTACTTTTAATACAATTTTATATTTTTTTTATATATTATAATTTAATATCTCTAATTTACGTCATTAAAAAAACCAGTAGTTTTAGCATCAATTTAAACCAAAAAAAAAAAAAAAAAAAAAAAAAAAAAGAAAAGAAAAAGAAA
>Ga0209489_106734_pt1 | contig 18096 bp, 4 predicted proteins | sample SiratrowhiteBW_FD_187527 | JGI IMG/M metagenome (GOLD analysis project Ga0209489, IMG submission 187527) | Root nodule microbial communities of legume samples collected from California, USA - Siratro white BW (SPAdes) (version 2) | ecosystem: Host-associated > Plants > Roots > Nodule | place: USA...
TATAGTAATATTTGTCTAAGTTGTAGTAAATTGTAACAACTTTCTACTTTATGTTTATAATGTTTGTGTCATTACTTAGAATTCTTCTGTTTGTGGAAACTTGAAATTTGAATTGAGAATTTGTTGTATTGGAGATATTAGATTTTGAATTGAGAATGTGTTGATTTTGGATTTCCATTTTTGGTTGCATTTTGTCATTGGGCAGCAGCGAATAGCTGCTGTCAATTTTAAAAAAAAAACTGCACATACCAGTGCGGTTGTAAAGGGAACCGCGCTGGTATGTGACATACAAACGCGGTTCTTGATAAACAACCGCGTTTGTAAGTCACATACCAGCGCTGTTCCTTCTACAACCGCGCTGGTATGTGCAGTTTCGGTGTAATTATAAAACCTTCTGTGCCATTTTTCAACGAGGTTTCTGAAGAACCGCGGTGGTATGTTATACTTTCCATCGCGGTTGTACAACCGCGTTTGTATCTTCAGTACTTTTTATCGCAGCTGAATCAAACGCGGTTGTACAACCGCACTTGTAAGCCTTATACAACCGCGATTAATTATCTTTTTTCTACTAGTGTTTGCATTTATTACATAACTGAGAACAATATTGACACATGTTTTTTAGTGTATCTACACATATGCACTAGGAACTCTTTTCTGCATGATTATGTTGTTCCATACGTAATTATGTTGTTTCATAATTATGTCTTTATTTGACTTAAGTTTATTGTTTAAAATTAATTTTATTACATAATTATGTTATCTCATAATGTCCATCCAAGCTTTTTATTCGACTTGACTTAGGCTTGTCTTTAAAATTATTTTTGTTTTAGAACTTGGACATGGTATAATTGTAGTGAAAGTTCTCTCTAACAATCCCGAGAGTCTAAGATCTTCAGGAACTCGAATCTGCACCAAATGACCTCTGATCAACTATCAGACTAACACACTAAGAAACTAAGCTCACAGAGACATTGTCTGATGGCTCAGAGGCTACATGCAAGCTCAGTATGCAGAGGAAAAACAAAACCTAAAACTGGCTCTAAGGAAAGGGGGCAGAAAATGAACTTACTCTAACGGAAGTTCTGATCGGATATACTTGCTCTGTTCTTCGCCACGAGTCCAGTGGTGGGCTCCACTCGAGAAACTGATGAAAGATGAATGCAGAGGCTTGGAGAGAAGTTAGAGGAAAGGAATGGGCAGAGGTTTAGAGAGATGGTGGCTCAAGCGAAAATGAGATTTGACTACTAGCTTCTTCTACAAATACTTGTTTTCAGTTTAATAATAAAATAATCAGGTGCTCATTATAGTCATCATCTCTCTAAAACCCTAACTCGAGTCATCATCTCTCTAAAACCCCTAACTCTCTTTTTCCTCTGACTTCTCTTTAAGTCTCCGCTTCCGTACCTCATCAGTATCTGAAGCGGAGCTCACCATTGGACTCGTGACGGAGAATAGAACAAGTTTACCCGATCAGAATATCCGTTAGAGTAAGTTCGTTTTCTGCCCTCTTCCCTTAGAGTCATTTTTAGGTTTTCGTTTTCCTCCTCTTCCTTATGAGTTTGCATGTGGCCTCTAAGTTATCGGATAGTGCCTTTGTGAGCTCAGTTCCCTAGTGTTTTTGTCTGATCGTTGATCAGAGGTCCTTTGGTATAGATTCGAGTTCTTGAAGATCTTAGGCTTTGGGGCTATTAGAGAGAACTTCTAGTGCAATTCAGGTAAGGGAAGTCGACTTGCATTTTACTTAATTCCAGTTTGTTTGTGAGTTAGGGTTTCATTCAAATTATGTCTGTGAAAATGCAAATGTCATGGTTTATTTGCTAGCATGAAACTTAAGTTAAGTTCTTGATTGTTTATTCGTTATGGTATGTAGTAATTGATGGAATGCAAGTTGAATTTTTGGTTAAGTTAGTCATCTGAGATATGTGTAGTAGCTCTGTAGGAGTAAAACCTGCATAAATGTTTTGATAAGTTATGTTTTCTGCATAATTCGCCCAGGAGAAAGTATCTCGCACAAGTGAGAATGGTTTCGAGTAGCAAGTGTGTTCTCTGGACTATTTTTGCCTAGGCGGGAAGTTCTTTTCCCAGGCAGAAAAGTAGTTTCGCCCAAGCGAGGGTACAGTCGCCTAGACGAGAAAGCCCCTAGAGCAAGTGTGCTCTCGGGAGTGTTTTCGCCTAGACAAGAAATCTTTTGCCCAAGCAAGGAGGTATTCTCGCCCAAATGAAAGTATTTTCGCTAAGGCATAAAAAGATCATGCTCTCTAAACTATTTTCGCCCAAACGATAAAATTTTCGGTCAGGCGAGGGTTAACAAAACTTAGGTAAAGAGATTAATAGTTTCATTCTTTATATCTCTAAGAGTACTTTATAGACATGAGAAACTTCTTGTAGTGTATACATATAGACTATGGACATAAAAATATCATGGTACACTTATTTACATGTTGTAATTACATGGATGCGTGACAAGTAAAGTTTTTAGAATTTTGTCACATTCACATCATCATTTGTCTAATAAAACTGTAAATCGCATCGTTGATGAAACCTTTGTCAAATCTTTGTTTCCTCTACCAAAAATTTGGTGCTGATCCTCTCAAAAATATGGCCTCTGTAAATTTTTCTTAGATTAGACATCTTTCAATGTCTTTGTTGTCATTTTAGAGTACACATAGCCAACAACAATCATGATTGTCAACTTCCTGCCTCTATGAAGATTTTCTCGCAACAAGTGTATTTTGTCATGACCAAATAAGAGATTAGGAGGATCGATATCTTTCTAAGTGCAGGGCATGCACTTTTTATTGATTTGTGTTGGTAAAAAATAAGACACAGATCACCTATAGAGTTATGCATCTATATGGATTTCTCAAAAATAAAAAAGAATTAAACATTAACAATCTCATCCTAGACAATAATAAAGACAATTGGTAATATATTATTATTCGCTACTTATGTAATTGTAACCAACAAAGCCCCTTTGTATTTGTAATATAAAAATATTTCATCGACCCACACAATTGTCTTACACAATTTAAAACTATTGATGCGGAGTTTGAATATCCTGAATACCCTATTAGGATAACATGGTCTCTATCTAAGTCATTGCCGTAATATGCCAGTTAAGTAATTATCTTTCACATAAAATCTAAAGCATAAAGTTAAATGGCATTGAAGTGTAAAGCATAAAGTTACATGACAATATTTCGTAGAACTCTCCCCAGTTGTGATATACCTTATCAAAGGAGAGCAACTTGCTTGAGAATAGGTTGACCAGTGAAATAATATGTAGTTTAATTAGACAAATTGTGATGTGACTGTAACAGATTTAAAAAATTTCACTTGTCATGTTTCTATATGTAACATGCAAACAGGCACACCACAATATTTTCATATCATATACATCCGTCATGTGTACACCTTAGAACAAGTTTCTTATATTATGAAATACTCTTTGAAAAAAAAATGAAAACTAGTAACTTCTCTACATTGAACCAATATTATCCAAATCCTAAAGTGAAAAAAATTTAAAATTCAAACAACTTAAGTCGAGCCAAATAAGGACAGAGATAAACATTGAAAAATAATATAATCTTACAAAATAATGTTCCTAAAATGTCAAAACATTGCTCAATCATCCACTTCACATCACTACTTATGTTTTTGAATACAAACTATTTCAACATTATGTTCTCAATTTTTGTAATAACTGCAAATTTCATTTCTTCAAGACATATCTTAAATTACATGTGTAAAAGACTCAACAGTAAAAGGAAGAATGATTGAAGGACCAAGTAGTAAAGAGGAAGAATCAAAGTGGGTTGAAAACACATGACACCTGACACAGACAAGAAAAAGTTAGAACACCAGTAAGAGTGAGAGAGAAAATATCCATCCTTAGATGAGATGACTACTTTATTTTAGAAAATGGATATGGGGAAAAAAGAGAGTAGTATGTGTGTAACATTTTCTCTTGTCTCTTTGAAATTATCTCTATCTCTCTTGTCTCTTGGAACTCTCTCTATCTCTCTTGTGTTTTGGAATTCTAGAATAATCTTTTGGTTATGATTCTCTATGGGTCATAGCTATTGCTCTTGAGAATAATTTCTATTTTTCATTATGATATTTTCTCTAATATTACATTGGTGATTGTACGTTCATTTTCATTTACGTTCAATCATGTACATTACATTGATGTTTTCTTTCCTACCATGGCAGAAAACACCAGCCTTAAGGAACTCGAAAATAATTTGAAGAAAATGATGAAAGTAGTTGAACAGATCCATGTGGATAGCGAGAAGAGAAGAAAACACTGCAAAACAACTTCTAGGACTAGATGCAGATTTGTGCGAAAAACAAAATCATGGTGGTTCTTCGAGCTCAGGCAAAGAAGCAGTGTACAACCAACCATTTCAGGCCAGAAGTGTCAAACTAGACTTTCCTTGCTTCGATGGTAGTGAGGTCTTACAATGGATCTTCAAAGCAGAACAGTTCTTTGATTACTACCACACACCAAAGGATCAACGCCTAACCATTGTTACAATTCATATGGACAAAGACGTTGTTCCATTGTTTCAATTGATGCTTAAAACCAACCCGTTTCAATCTTGGAGCTTTTTATTAAAGCTTTGAAAACAGAGTTTGGTCTCTCATTATATGAATGTTCACGTTCTACTCTGTTCAAGTTATCCAAACAACATCGGTGAGTGGATTCTACTATTCATTCACTACTTTATCAAATAGGGTTGCAGTGGGTTAAAACCAAATACACAGAGATGTGATTGCTCAGGGTCCAAACTATGTTTTGAAGATTGTGGCTCTAGTAAGATAGTATGAGAAAAAGTATATTAATAGAAGCCCGTCGTATATTCCTACAAATAAGTTCCACTCAAGTATACCAGCATATCAAAACAAGAACAACAACCTCCCTCCACTACTTCCTACACCAAAACACCAAACCCCTGTCTCTCCTAGTGAACGCAGGGAATGTGAAGAGAATGACTCCATTAGAGATGCATATTAGACGAGAAAAAAATTTATGCTACTCATGTGATGAGAAGTTCACTTCGAACCATAGATACCCAAATAAACACATGTTTTTGCTCCAGATTGATGAATTTGACAAACAAACAATAGAACCATACTCACCTTCCTGTATAGAACAGTTATTGGGGGAGAAGCATCATTTTTCTTACAATCCTTTAAAAGGAGCCAATAGTTTGGGCACCTTGAAATTCAAAGGACAACTACAAGGTGTAATGGTGCAAATTCTTGTGGACAACAACAGTGACAAATTTATCCAATCCCGAGTTGCTCATTTTTTGAAGTTACTAATTGAACTGGCTACTCGGTTTAAAGTATTAGTAGGGAATGACAATACAATGAATGCAAAAGGTTATGTAAAAGATATACAGGTGAAAATACAGAATCATGTATTATATTTATCTGCTTTTCTGTTACCTATAGCTGGAGCAGATCTAGTCCTGAGAACTTCTTGGTTGGCAACGTTGGGACCACATGTTGCAGATTTTAGTAACCTTACATTGAAGTTCTATATGGATGGTGATTGTTCTTCAAATATTTTGCTTTCTTTTTTTCGCTGCTATTGTTGTCTTTCATTAGAGGGTGTAGCTATGGATTTTATTACAGAGTTGTCAAATTCCTTTGGTTTCATGGTAAGTATGGTAGTTGTGGACTTCTTGTCAAAATATGGTCACTTCACTACTCTGAAAACATATTATAATAGTAGAATGGTGGCTTAAGTGTTCATGCAGAATATTTTCAAACTTCATGCAATGCTTAAATCTATAGTCTCATACAGCAATAAAATATTCACCAGTAAATTTTTGCAGCATTTATTAAAATTACCGGACACTTTCTTGTTGATGTCTTCAACTTACTATCCACAATCTGATAACCAAACAGAGGTACTAAAAAAATGTCTAAAAATATATTCAATGTATCTCACATTTTTAGAATCCAAAAAACTGGTCCAAAGTATTAGCTTGGGCAGAATATTGGTATAACACTGCTTTCCATAACATTTTAGGGATCTTGAAGACAGTATATGGTTGGGACCCGCCTACCTTGACAAGATACAATGTTGATGATTCAAACCCTCCTTCGATCAAGGAGTTATTGCAACAAAATAATGTTTTGCTCGAACAATTAAAGAAGCGCATATACATATGAAGAAACAAGTTGATAAGAATTGAAGACATCTAGAGTTTGTTATAAGTGACTTAGTTTTGGTTAAGTTACAACCATCAGGCAACACTCATTGGCTTTGAACGTAATGAACGTACAAACACCAATGTAATATTAGAGAAAATATTATAGTAGAAAACTGAAATTATTGTCAAGAGCAATAACTATGATCTAAGAAGAATCATAAGCTACATAACATTCTAGACTTTCAAGAGACGAGAGATAGAGAAAGAATTCAATATAGACAAATGAAGGTTACACACATACCCTCTTTTTTTTGTCACATCCATTGTGTTAAATAAAGTAGTCATCCCATTTAAGGTTAGGTATTTTCTCTCTCTCACTCTTATTAGTGTCTTAACTTTTTGTTGCCTTTTTTGTTGCCTACAGGTGTCCTTTTCCTCCAATTCACTCTAATTTTTTCCTTTTTTTTACTTGATCCTTCAATCATTCTTTCCTTTACTGTGGAGTCCCTTACACAAGTCTATTTTATAAAATTTACTTGAAATTATAGTCACAAGCGTAGACTCCTAAACTCAGTTTCTTAGATTGAAATACTAGTAAATTTTTACATTTTGATCATCTTCTATATAACCTGGTATTAAAGACTCATCAAAATACCACTTGGATGATGGATTCAGGTTATGATATTATCTTTAGTATTCTTCCAAATTTTATTTTTGCTTGCAGGAATTACTTATAATGTAAGGATTAAACTCTCTTACAAGGTCTCCTAGATTTTTGCTTGCAGGGATTACTTATAATGTAAGGATTAAACTCTCTTACAAGGTCTCCTAGGCTTGTTCTGGTTCTTTTTTGTTTTTATCTAATTTTGAGATGACAAAAATTATTATTACTCAGGAGTGAGGTATTCTAGGCTCTTTTTCTCAGTTTCTGAATAAGCATGTAGGTGAGGTAGTATTATTTGGTCTTTTCCTGCTGTCAAGACTTTGGAGTCTACATAATAAGTTGCCAAAGGGTTTATTTCTCACATCTTTTTTAAGTGTAATACTAGTCTTGACTCCAAGAAGCCTTCCCCTGATATCACTTTTTCTTCTGCTAATAATATCATCTCTTTTACTAAATCAACCTTATTACTTTTTCGGTTACTAAATCAACCTTATTACTTTTTTTCGGTTTGGAAGATGAGAACTATTAAGCTCTATACTATTATTCATATGATCAGGAACTATTTCAGAATATGAAATAATCTTTCTAGTAAATCTAGAAATAATGATATAATTGTTCTATTTTGAAAATTTTTAGTATCCGCACTAGGTCGGAAAAGGTTATGCAACCTCTCCAGGTTGTTTGAAAATTTTGTTTGCATAACTGGAATAAAGTGAATATGGATAGAGCTGCAAAAAGTTTTCCTTAAATTGTAGCCTGTGCTGGAATTTTTAGAAAGCATTAGTGAGAGGCTGTGCTGGAATTTTTAGGGAGCATTAGAGAGTATGTTGGTGGCTTTTTCTTTGATGTTGAGGTTCGGTCTTCCCTTTTTGTGGAATTTTAAGAGTATTATTATAGCTCATGTTATTGAGACCAGTTATAAATGTATGTGATTTGAAATAAATTCTATCCTGAAAGTAAATATTTAAATTTTTAAAAGAAATAAATTTAAAGCTTTACCTATCTTGAAAAGGCAAAGTTTGACCTATTTTTTCCCTTATAAATCTAATTTTCCAATGTTTTGGTTGTTTGAGGAAATTGTTTTGTATTAGTTTAGATGGATTTGACCCGATCTTATTGTATTGTTTTTTATATATTTTATTTTTACGTTATATTTAATGTGATGAAGTAAACTATTGATTATAATGATGAATAGCATGAATTTTATTTTATTTTATTTAAAAAAAAACTCTACTGTTTGCCTGCTGTACCAGTGACATTTTCATAGCTGGATACATTGAGATAGGAGTCCCGAGTCAACCGATTCATTCACACTCATTGCATATGGGAAATTTTCATTTAAAATATTATTTTTGAAAATAAAACTCAGTTATGATTATACTCAAAAGTTTTTTGATTAATTATTTCAATTTATCTCTATAATATATATTTTATTTACTTTTTCATGTTAGCCAAGCTAAAAACCTCCTATAAAAATAAAGAAAAAAACCAAAACCCTCTTTTATAATATGAAAGAGAGTTTGGTCATTGTCAATTGTTAAGTTTTGTTTTCCTAAATCTGAAGGTGGCTTAGAATCATGTCTATTTTATAAAATTTGCTTAAAATTTTACTTATAGTCACAAAGCTTGGACTCTCTTAAACTCAGTTTCTTATATTCAAATACAGTATTACCTGGTATTAAAGACTCATGAAAATACTTCAGATGATGGATTCAGGTTATGATATTATCTTTAGTATTCTTCCAAATTTTATTTTGGTTGCAGGGATTACTTATAATGCCAGGATTAAACTCTCTTAAGTTATAAGGTTAGGTGGATACTATTATTTTGGTCTTTTCTTCTTGTCAAGACTTTGGAGCTTACGTAAGAGTTTATTTCTCACATCTCTTTTAGTGTAATACTAGTCTGGGCTCCAACAAGCCTTTCCTTATTCAAGAGCAGGAACTATGTCAGAATATGAAATAATCTTTCTAATAAATTTAAGAATAGTGATATAATTTTTCTATTTTGAAGATTTTTAGTATCCGCACTAGTTCGGAAAAGGTTAAGCAACCTCTCCAAGTTCTTTGAAAATTTTGTTTGCACTGGATTAAAGTGAATATGAATAGAGATGCGAAAAGTTTTTTCTTCTTTTTCTAGTTTTAAGAATATTATTCTAGCTCGTGTTATTGAAATAAATTCTATCCTGATGTTTATTTTTTTTTAAATAAATAAATTTAAAGTTTGACCTACCTTGAAAAGACAAAGTTTGACCAATTTTTTTCATTATAAATCTAATTTTCTAAATTTTGGTTGTTTGAGAAAATTGTTGTGTATTATTTTTCATGGATTTGACCCTATATTATGTTTGTTTGTATTTTTTTATTATATTTTTTATGTTATATTTAATGTGATAAAACAAAATATTAATAAAATATATTATAATGACTTCTAATATCATTTTTTTTTTTAAAATAACCTCCTATACATACTCATTGCATGCAGCAAATTTTCTTTTCAAATATTGTTTTTGACAAAAAAAAAAAAAAAAAAAAAAAACTCAAGTTAAGGTTATACTAATTTTTTTTAATGAAATTTGCTAGATTTGAGCTTAAGTACCCAAATACTAAAATATGTTAATAATTGAGAGGTTCAATAGATGGAAGAAACACTCACTAAACATCAACTAAAAAAAAGCAAAGAATAAAAGAAGATAAAGTGCATGTGAAAAAGCCTGAGAGAGAAGACTGACCCGAACTTGAAGAGTCTGATGATAACAAGAGCATTCAGACCATGAGCGTCCAGGATCTCATCGGTGACTCTGAACGTCCGGAAAACCCAACCGACGCAAGGAAGGAAACGGCGGAGAGAGGTTGAAGGTGAGTGAAGAGGGATTTGATGGTGGTGTGAGAGAGGACGAGCGTAGATGGAGGCGGTGGAAGGCTGCTTCTTGAGAAGGGAGAAGAGGGAGAGAGTGACGAAGGCCAACCCTATGTTTATGGCGGCGGAAGCCAAAAGACTGTGTGGGTTCATCTTCCAACCCTAACTATTTACTTATTTGCACTTTAATTTGAAATGGAAATAGGAGAAATGAAGAAATTAAGTGTGTGTTGTGAAGTGTGAGGTGTGTGGCAGAGGCTTCTCCAGTGAGGGGATGCAATGGCAGTGTTTGCATGCCACCTACCCTTTTTCATGCACATCTTTTGCAGGTTTTCCATGGCTTTACGCAACCTCTCTACCTCTATTATTTAGTAGAATTTAGTATATTAGTTTTTCTTATTAGGCATAAAGAATTAATAGGATTTTTTTATAAAATTATTGTAATTTTTTGCACAATATTTGTTTTAGGAGGTAGATTTTGAAAGATATGCTTTTATAAATAATATGATGAAAAATTCTAAAATTATATATATATATATATATTAAAGTGAAGTTAAATAATCTTGAAATAACTTCCTCTAGAATGAAGTGGTTTAAATATACATGAATTTAATTAATGTTAATTAAAATTTATAATTTTTTATTTTAAATAAATTTATATTGGGATGATATATTTATATCAAGATGCCATGATTTAAAATATTTTTTAAGAAATTGAGTCGACTCAGTTGTTTATTATTTTATTATTTATCTTAAAATTAATATCTATATAGAAATTATTCTACACATTATTATTAAAAAGATCAAGAGTAATATAGTGCGACTACATGGGTCGAATATGTGATATAGTTGTAATCTAATAACTGTAAGAGAGTGGAAACAATCTTTTTAAGGTGGTAGATTGTGGATTGTAAGATAGTAGAAACAATCTCTGGTGATAGATTGTAGATTGAACCTGTCTAAAAAAATTTTATCTATCTATTTTTTCTTTTATTTTTTTTTATATTTCATAGATATATTTGTGTTTTTGCAAAAATCTTATCTCTTAAATAATTTGTTTTAAGAAAAATTGTCAAAGTATGTTAATAAATCAATTGAAGTTTTAATTAACAATTCACCTCTTTTAGTATTCTGCCATCCTATTGTAGAAAATATGAGAAACACAAATTGAATTGTACTTCAAATATTTTTAAAACCTTTTCGGAAAGTATCATTTGATACTTAGTAGTCAAACATTAGTTTGTATAACAAACAATTTGTCAATGAATTTCAAAAATCTTTTTTGCAAATGTTCTTTTTTAAATAGTACAAACAAAGATAACATGCAATTTACTAGATTAAAGAAGAAATGATTACTCAGTAATTGTATATTGGTTTGTCTGATGATGCATTTAATATGTTCAATTTTTGATCAACTAGTCAAGTTTCACTAGACAGACTACTACTAGTGTATTCTTTTACAAATAACCACTCCTAACTAAGACAAATTATCTCTGTGATCAAATAACCATAAGTCTCGGTCACTAAATATGGGTTGTGTCTTTTGACTAAAAGTTAAGCATTCTCTACTAGTTTGTTAAAAGTTAAACACAAACAATGTTCTTATAAAGCTTTTGGACATAGAAAATTTTTGACAGTGTTAGCACATGCAAACAATCACTCTTGTTCGTATTCTTCTCTCCGTAGCATGTCTTTAAATAGGTGCTTGAAGAAAGTAGTCATTTTAATCCATTTTTTGGTTGTTGAATACCTTTGAACTCATTTTTAAATATTTTTTTTTCTTTTTCTATAGCCTATAAAGCTTGATCGTAGAGAACCATTGGATGTACTTCATGCAACATTAATTACTCTTCTCTTCTTCATGAACATCCTTAATAGTTGCTAATACTTATCTCTCTTTGTTGTGTAACTTCTTACACCAAAACATGATAAAAGTTCACATCGTATTAGAAAGATAGGTGGACCAGAGTTGATATATGCTTGTGTTAATTAGGATAGTTGGTGGATAATGCAACTTTAACTCGATTTTCAAGAGATCTTTTATGTAAATTTGTCTTTGATGAAAGATTTAATATTAAATAATATTTTTTATGTTTGCACTAGCTTAAAGTTTGTTTGCACTTATCATCTTATCATCATCAATGCTTATCAGGCGAAGTGAAAAAATTACACAATACTTTATTGTTTGTCAAATGAAGCACTATGCTATGTTCTTTTTATACAACATCTATTAGATGCCACTTCTTCATGTTTTATGCTTTATTGGATTAAGGATATAGTCAAAATCATAAGATTGTTTCAATTTTTCTGTAACACCTTTTTTTTTTTTTTACAGCATCCTCCATATTTGATAACAACGTAACATATAACCAATGCTCAAACTACCAATTGATCCTATAACTGTTAACCCTCCTCTTGTGCTAGTGATACCTTGTTATAGGTGTTGCAGTTGCTCACTTGCAAATATTATTAATCCTTGGTTTTCTACTACCCATAATGACCAAATCCTTTTGTTACTTCTCTAGCTCATAAATTGTCTCACATCCATACTTGGACATGCTTGCAATTATTTGCACATCTCCTTTCTTGAGCACATCACCATCCATAAGAGTAATATTTTCCTACTATTAGTATCCTTTTTTAAATTATTTGTAAGAAAATAAAATTCCTTCAGTGCACAACAATTCCAACACCTAATTTTACCCAGTATTATTGTCATAACTAACTACAAATTCTCAACAAATCCTGTTGCAACTTCACGTTGTTTTTGTTCACTCTTTTATACAACTTTTTTTGCTAGCTTTTAAATACAACTCAGGTATTACTTAAGATTTTTTATCACCTTATCGTGTGTTTTTCTCCAACAACTTCTGTAATTATATTTAGGTGTGAATACAAAGCCATTGACAATAACACCAATGTATAAGTTGGTAACAATTTAAGGGATTAATCATATTAGTCATGCCCAATAGAACAATTTCATTTATTTAATTATATTTTTTCATTAAAAATTTTCCCTCTAAAGATGTAATGATTCCTTTCCTTCCAACTTTTTTCATTTCATACAATCCCCCAAATTTCCCTATTAAATAGTGTCTCCATCATTGCATGTTACCATAAATGTTTTCAAGGTAGATTGGTAAACCAATATTGAGATTGCCTGGACCATGGCATTTCTTCCACACCTCCTAATGCTTTTTTCTTCTCTAACTAATGGACAACTCAGGTCATCATTAATGTGTGGCAAATTCTTTTTGAGTAGTTGGTAGCCTCCATTATCAATCTACACAAGAATAATTGAATTTTTGGAGAGATTATCTCCTTCCAAACTACTATGAAAATTTGTTTAATTTATTATATATTTTAATCTTTTGAATAATATTATAAGATGATTTGAGTATACCCCATTTGTTTCCTCCTTCAAAATCTTTTTGTTGTCCTCAAACCTCTACACCTTCTATATTTCCTTTATCATTTAGATTTAACACTAAATTCTTGTTCTCATTCAAATATATTTATCTTCCAACTAAAATTTCACTTCTGCGTGTCATCAATTCATGCCCTTGTTTTGCTTATCTCAATTCTTTTTTGTTCAACAAATAACAAAAACATGCCATAAGATTGTTTTAAGCTATTCTTTTGTTTTTATTTTCCATGTTATATATCAATATAGAATTTTAACTTTTTTTTTCCATCTCTTAACTTCCAAGACATTATTATCAAACTACCTTAGCTTTGAATCCCCTAGCTCCATTTACCCAACAATGCTTATGTTTTTGTCTCCTATGTCCCATGTTCTTTTGCCCAACCTACCTTACCCCACTTAACAAACCAACTCAATCCAATCCATTCCCAAGCACACTAGATGTATAATCATATCTAATCCATAACTGATATTTAGTATGTCTCACTAAAAACTAATATTTAAACTATTATAAGCAAAACAATCTTCAAGAGGATTTTGACTATGTAGGGTATGATAAGTTCATTGCATTAGTATTCGTATACCCACGAAAGTGTTCCAAATGTACAAAAATTTTCTTTAACAACTCACCATATGATATCTTAATCTATATGATTTAGACATAGTAAAACAAACATATCCTTTTTAATAATATGTCTCAATACTTAATACTTGTTGTACTGAACGGCCATTCGAGAACATGGCGGCCAACAAACACTCATAAAGCTATTTGTAGTTTAACAACTACTCGAGCTTGGGAGGCTCGTGTACTATACGGCCATTTGAGAACATGACGGCAAACACTCATAAAGCTCTTTGTAGTTTAACAACTACTCGAGCTTGGGAGGCTAGTGTACTATCCGACCATTCGAGAACATGGTGGCCAACAAACACTCATAAAGCTATTTGTAGTTTAACAACTACTTGAGCTCGAGAAGCTAGTGTACTATACGGCCATTCGAAAGCATGGCAGTCAACAAACGCTCAAGATAACAAGTTGTCAGCCACACCCATGAGCTTCTTACTACAGAAAACACACAGGCTGACAAGTATCCAACCACCTTCAACGAACCAGTCTCTTCATCTTCCTTACATTGGGAACATGCGTCTGAGGTGCACCCACCACTTGATAAAAGTACACCCACCACTTGATAAAAGTAAGATTGAGTGAACCTTATACCTTCCTTTTGACACAAAGTGCAGAACAACAATCATATCTCTGTCAGGAGGGGCTATACATCTTCCTCTTCCTCCTGACAGAAAGCAAATAGACAATCATCACATATGGTAGTATAAATAGTGAACAGTGAGCAGAACAAAAAGGTATGTTTTATCTACTCTAATTCATACTATTAACTTCTGATAACTGAATACTAACTTGAGCTTGAGCGTCGGAGTAAAGCCAACACAGTTGACTCCTTGAAGTGTTGTTCTTAGCCTCAAGGCTCCGTAAGAACACTTGTCAATCAAAAATTAATACATATCCTAAGTTTGATATCTAAAACATGATTTTGTATAATATAATAATATTAAAAAATTTCTTACAATATTATTTGATATATCATACTACTCAATGTTATAACACATTAATTCTGAAACATAATTATTCAACGTTTTCTTGGAAAAAAAAAACATTTGATTTTACATAATATATTATTAACTATTATTATTAAACCTAAATTTCGAAAATTGCTTTCACCTATTCTCTACAACACATAATAAATTCATAAAAAAATTTGTTAATACAACGTTAGCATAAATACTGTGTATATTGTTTAAGAAAGAATTTGCTTTCAAATGAAGCAAGAAAACATATTTGTTCTGTTATCTATCAAATGAAATACTTTTTGTTTAACATAATTTGTTTTAAACTATCATCTTACAAACAAACATATTAATGCTTACACTTTATTATTTAACAACACTTAATTAAAATGAATAAATATTTGTTAGATTTTATAATAAGTATATGTAAACAGTATTATTTTAATGTCTAATTGGTTTGATTGTTAATTCAGCCACCTTAATTAAATTCTTATGGAAAATATGTAACAGTATTTTTTAAAAGTTTTATAAATAAATACATACTATTATTTTAGAGAGAACAAAATTAAGTGGGTCGGTTCCATTAAATAATAGAAAACATTTCATAATAAAAAAAAAGGAAAAAATCCACTTTAGTAATATAAATAATATAAATAATAGTCAACGATAAACTAACTGAGATAGGTGCAAAAATGTTTAGGTTGAATCTTTAAGAAAATTAAAACAAGCAGTCAATTAAGAAGTTTCAAAAGCGCGTCATCATATTAATTTAGTTTTTGAACGAAACAAATTGATTTAGCTTTTGAACATATAAAATTTTATAATTCTTTATGGAAATTTTCTTACAAATATGTCCTTCATCATTAGAAAAATAAACCTATGAATTAAAGGATAAGTGACGCTCAAAGCGAATGGTGCACCTTCCTTCAAAGCTTTTGGCTTCTTCCAAAATGATGAGAAGAAACACCATTCTCCCAAACACGTCATATGTCCACTAGCTCATGGAAAAAGAAGCACTTGTTCTCTTTTATATTTTTTAGTTAATGTAAGCTAGTGATAATATATTTTTTTTGTATTTTTTAATGAGAACTGTGTATGAATTTCTAGAAAAATGATAATTTTCTGTTTTTTCTCAAATCAAAATTTTGTATATTTTCATATAATTAGATCTAATTGATTGAAACTAATAAACTCGTTCTTAATCATATTGATTTAGTTCAGATTTTAAATTCAGTTAAAACAATTTAAAATGTTAAAAACCAATTAATTAAATTATATTTTATCCAAAATCCATTTTAATAGCATGCTAACTTAATAATCTCCTTTCGTGAAAAGCTTTGGTACACTAATTTGAGTGTCCTAATTGTAGGGAAAATGAATGCACTTTCTTGAAGGTGGCAATCACTAATTTATGTTTTTTATTTTCTGTTCAAAATAACATTGTTATTTGAATTAGTTATCTCGAAGAAGTACCCAATATCATTTTTTTTTGTTAAATAGTTAAGTCATTTGGTACCATCTACAATTAGGATTTCTATATGTTTTTAGAGTTTTTTATATTCATGTTTATTAAATATGTTAATTTAATTTTGACAGTCAAATAGTTACATTGAATTAATATTATTGACATGTAACATGTTAGCATATTTATCTCAACTAGATAATGTTAGTTAATTCAAGAGTAATAAATTATAGGACAAAATTAGCAAAATTACTAAAGGGTAAGTATCAAAAGTACTTATTATCAAAAACAAGTTTTATGTACCTAAATCTACGCACTGATCTTATGTTTGGTACGGAAATTCCACAAATTCTCACGAAAGGAAAAACTTTGTTTTAATGAAATATCAGAAAGAAAGTAGTGGTATGGAGCTGGACTCAGATGCCATGAAATTCACGGGTTGTAAATCTGGTGGACAATAGGCATTCATTGCATTCTTATAATGTAGCTCCAATAGTCCACACTTCTCATCAACTTCATCATTTTCAGCAGCATCCTAAAACATAACATTAAACACAGTTTCAGCAAGATATAGCAAAACACAATCTATCTATGTGTATAGAAATAGATATGCACATCATAATCATGCATGCAACGGCAGACTTCAAACTCATGCAGACTTTATTATCGTAAGGGTCTTCCTAACTAATGTCATAGGTTAAGAAATCAAGAATAAGAAGCTATCTAGGCCCATATTTCAATCAGGTTCATTTATTATGTCATTTGATCTCATTAAATTTATGAGGATTGATTATATATTTATGATGATTAATATTTTGCTATCAATTATTATAATTTTCATTTATCACCATAATTTTATTTATTAAAAATAAATGAGTCTTGACTCAAAAAGAATCTATAAATAAAGACTAATCTTTCATAAAAGTACTCACTCAATCTTATATATTTATTTACTTATATTATTTTATTAACTTGAATAAATATCTTCTCCAAATATATCTTCAGTAGCGAGATATTGTTATGTCCAAGTCCAACTTCCTCAGATCGGAAAGTTCTAGCCCATAAGAATAGAAAGTTTATTTATTTATTTTTTGTTGAAGTCATAATAGAAATGTATTAGAAACAACAGTCGAGATGCATGATAACAAATTTTTAACCATATAACCTTGCCCTCATTAACAATTCTAAAGTAGTAAGTTTACCAGGAGAGAATAATGGTGGAAGGAAGGGAGAAAACGCATCTTGCAGTACTCATTGAACATCAATGTGAATATGATTAATGGAATGGTTGATATAGAAGCAGCTGGTTTTAACCTCAGTCCAAACAAACCAATCATGGTTATCTGCATGAGAACGATTGCAAGGAGAATGTAGTGATGAATGTACGGCCAATATTGTCCACATGTTTGGTAAGTGGTTTCATACACATCTTGAATCTGCAAAGCTAAGTTTTGCACTTCTTAAGACAACATTCATAGCAGACAAAATGGAAAATGCCACAATTTGTCAATATATGTGTGTGAATTGGATCACATAGTAAATCATCTTTAATGTTAACAATTTTAGACTAACACAGGATTACATAGTAAAGCACCTTCCACACAGCAAGTCTTTTAGTGTAACTATGGATTTGAGTTTCACATGAACATATTCAAAATTCAAGTGTTTTATTTTGTTAATTATGAGAAGGGCAAGAAGTAGTTATGATTCTCACATGAACTGCACAGCCATAGCTGGAGGAAACCATTGCTTGAGTTTCTCATATTTGGCTATTCCTTGAACAACAGTAAATGGTATGGCAAAGAAAACTGTAAGCAGAGATGCTGCAATGAGAACGCCTAGTCTATAAAGTGGAATTAATCTGTAGGATACTCTCATATTCCTCCATGAAACATCCCTTGGTTCTGGAGCAGGTTCAGTGATCCAAAGAAGTGGA
>Ga0209489_106735_pt1 | contig 18096 bp, 8 predicted proteins | sample SiratrowhiteBW_FD_187527 | JGI IMG/M metagenome (GOLD analysis project Ga0209489, IMG submission 187527) | Root nodule microbial communities of legume samples collected from California, USA - Siratro white BW (SPAdes) (version 2) | ecosystem: Host-associated > Plants > Roots > Nodule | place: USA...
ATATATATATATATATATATATATATATATATATATATATATATAATCATTCCAACCTGGAATGAGGTCGAAGTGATACTTAGAAAGGAGTAGTGAATAAAATTAGAAAATGGTTTATTAGGTAGGAGAATAGACATTTATCTTTTACGAGTAGACTTTGCTTAATCAAGCTAGTCCTCATAGTCATTTCATTGTACTACCTCTCCTTTTTTAAAACACCACCAAAGGTATAAGGGATAGTTAAGTTTAAAAGGAACTTTCTGTGAGGGTGGAATGCTTAAGAGTAGGAAAATTTCTTGGATAAAGTAGAAAAATTAGTGTAAACCTAAGGATCTAACACAATTTAATATTGCACTCTTGTGTAAGTGAAAATGGAGGATGGAAACTATTAAACAATGATTGTGGATGGAGATGGTGAAGTCCAAATATATGACTCAGGCCGACAGAAAAAATAGGCAGCAACAGGGGAGTTAGGATTCTGAGATGGAAATAAGTGGAAATCAAACTTAAAATGAAGGAAAAGGTGGTTTGAATAGGAAAAAGGCTTTCTCACAAGTCTCATGGTAGAAATAGAACATCAGACACGAAGATGCATGGATATGGAAAAAGGAAGAGGGATACGAATACATGGTTAAATTGGCATATGGAAAGTTGCAGAGTGAATTGAAAGGAAATACATATTTTTGTAATAAGTAAACGTCTTTTCATAATCACAACATTAAACAGAGTAGCAATTAGACAAAATTTCAGCCAGGTGTGGATGTATGGTGAGGGGTAAATATCACGAGGGGGTGGTCAAAGGTAAACATAGGTAGAAAACTGCAATAACAGGGGGCATCATTCTGCTAGACAGTATACAGGTTTGACTGTATGAGGATTGAGAATTAGGTAATCCAATTTACCAAACATGTTTGGAACAGGGATGCTGCTATTTTGGTGTTGTATTTCAGGTCACAAAAAATATTATTTAGAATCCAGCAGTGCAGTGCATATGCAACTATAGCAATCCAGCACAGCAGTGGCAGAACCAATCCATCAAGATGTAAAAGCAATCTTATACTACTGCTAGGGACTGCCGAAACATTAGTGTAACAGAGGATAGAGAAGTAACAGACCAACAATGTGCACCTATATGTTGAGAAGTATTGAGAAGTTTTGTTTGACATTCATTCTGTGAACAATGAATCTGGAAATGGGTTGAAGTACTCCATTGTAATTTATATTTATATAATTCTTTTCTGGTGATAAAAAACAAGATAAATTTCTTGATGAGAAAACACGCGAGACGAAATTGAAAATTTATTTTCTGAAGTAGTCTTCAGTTGATGATTATTGGCCGTCATAATAGACCTTGATACCCTACACATAACAATCACGGGACACTTCAATATTTAGGTGCTCTGACTTTTACTACACGACACCTGCAACACTCTTCCACGTTCATTTGTTTCTGGATAATATCAGAACTTCTTGATAAAATCATAAATGTGAGTATTGATTTCCTCAGCTGCTTCTTCATTATTGAAGTGCGCTACTCCTTTCTGCACAATCACTTCTTTTAAATTTGGTACATCTTCTTTGAAACCTCCACCGTGGATATAGTCCTTCATGTTTAGTGAGGTGTATACTAAGTCCAACTCACCTGTGATAAACTTTACCGGCACTTTGATTTTCACTCCACTCCATGGTGCTGTCAGCTCCCAATTTCTGCAAACACATAAAGTTAACTAATTAATTGTCCTTCTAATGTATGATCCTTATCATGTTTTCCAAATACTTTGCCCCGAAATGGATTATGCTAGGAGAAACAATAAATTAATCACATACAGGTTCATATTTCGGTAATAGTTCAAGGGTCCTGTGAAGCCCGTTTTCTCGAATTTGGATACATAAAAGGCAAGATCATCTTGGGTGAGCCAAGAAGGCAAGGTGTCAGGCATATCTGGATTGAATCCGGTTCCATACTCTCCCTTGGGAAAGATTGGAGGACCAGGTTTGCGATTTGTGAGGATGTTTTTTAGCACATACTCAGTCCCAACTTCTGCCATCTGAGCCTCCATTTCGCCTGGTTTCTGTCATAAGTTTTAAGAAAAATTATTACCATAAGATGTAACATTACTCCACTAAATTCTCCTTTCATTTCACATGAAAAAGATTAATTCAAAGCTTTATAAGCATCTACCAATAAAAGAACTTAAAAGTAAAAAAAAGAAAAACAGTGCTTGGGGAAAAACAATATACCTGAAATCTACAGATGTAGAAGTCGTCTCCGTGCAAAGCACGCATGCCATCGACGGTTCTGACGTTGGGGTCTCTGTGAAGGAGAGGAACACTGAGGCAGACATAGGCCTTCACTTTTTCAGGGCGAAACATGCAGAGGAACCAACCTATGATGGCTCCCCAGTCATGAGCCACAAGGAAGACTTGTTCGACACCCAGAGACTCTATAAGCGCAACGAGATCGCCCACTATGTGAAAGCAGGTATAGCTGGTGATTGAAGCTGGTGCCTCTGTGTCACCGTAGCCACGTAGATCTGGTGCAACAGCGTGATATCCTCGGGAGCTCAGAGCCAGAATCTGGTGGCGCCACGAGTACCAGAGTTCAGGGAAGCCATGGAGGAACAAGACCACAGGACCTTCTCCTTTCTCTGCAACATGCATTTTTATGCCATTCACTTCCACTGTTCTGTGCACTATTCCCTCCATCTCTCTCTTTGCACGAAGATAACTTTGACAGTTGCGACGGTGTTGATACTTTTCTGGATAATGTACATGCTTTCGCTTCTCTTTTATTTCTCACTCTATTTACCTTTATCTGAATCATGCTCTAAAATTTGCTGCAGTGACTACTCATAAAAAGATAGAGGTGGCAGATATGAGAAAACCAACTTTTAATTAGAAAAGTATTTTTCAGTAAATAAACATATTTGAACTTTGATAAATCACTTTTTAAGAATACTTTTTAAGCATTGATGCAATATATACTTTTTCTGACTCTCTGGATATATAAATAGTTGTAATTAATTCATATTCATTGAAAAATTGGTTAATTAATTTAATTAAATATATAAATATAATATTTTAAAATAAATATCAAACTTATTTTGTACCTAGATAATGAAAAGTAAGTAGTAGAGTTTTAATTTTTAAACCGATATCTTCAATTTGTAGAAAACGAAGTGGTTAAAACTTGGCACAAAAATTATAGAATGTGAATTGTGGTTCTTGTTTTCAGAAGATATCACCAACATGATTAAGTTAATATGAACCTTGGATTCTTGTGATTTTTATTTATTTTTCCATCAAATGACAGCTGAGTTTTTCGCATGCATGTTTCACGTGTCAATAAAGAAGATCAGGAAGATTTCAATCTTCTGTCTCATCCAAACGAAATTCTGGATAAAAGAGGAAAATAATTTGAAAGGGTTAATTTATTCAATACAAAATCTTAATTCTTCTATATGTATTTTCATTCAAATTTGTTAGATTCTAAATTGTTTAATTTTGTATGGGACTTTATTAAATCTTTCTGTATTTATTTCTATATTTTTATAATAATTTTTTTGGATGTTAATTATTATTAAATTTATTAAATAGTTGTTGGATAGGCCTAATTAGTTAGAAAAAACATAAATTAATCAGTTAAATTTTTGCAATGAGTTTCGACTCATTACATAATATTTTATGTTTATGAGAAGAAATGCTCGTAAAATTACTGTGAAAAAGCTTTTTATTTTTTATTCTCTTAATAAAAAAATAAAATTAATATAAAATATCTTTACGCCGACCAAAACTTTTTGTTGCGGTCCAAAATCATGGTCCCTCTTTACGTGTCGATGAAGAGCGTGATGAAGTCTCCAGAATCACTTACGTTTGAGCTGGGTTATTATTTGAGTCATATATGTGGTTAGTATAATGCGATGAGTTATCATAAATGTGGCCTAACATTGAATTTCACAGTGGTGAATGATGGGATGTTATTGAGTAATAAATTTACAGTTTTCTTTGTAATAATTTCCTTTTGAACGCACAAACTGTTCTTAATCAATTAAATTTAAATTGGAAGAAGATTTGGAGTTAAGAAACGGTTGACAATTTCACAATTAATTGAAATTAAAACAATTAAGTAAACTATTGAAAAAAAGTTATTGTTTGGGAGGGAAGCTTCTAGGATCAAAGATTCACACAAGGATTGCGTCTTAATCCTGAAAAAGGACTTCAACTCACACACGTAAGATAGATATGATATAATTGTGAAGACAAGAAACTTAAAGGGTTATCCAATATTATGAGGATTTGCATATTAAAATTTACAATATACTTGAGGAGTTTTCTTGTGTTTCATCAAATCAATTCAAATTGTATTTATTGATCAAATTATTTTTAGGTGAATCACATTTTAATTTGTTTGTGCGTTTCTTAGGTGAACCCCTTAGTCTAAAGCAAAACAAATTTGTAAAGAAAAAAGTACAGCGTGATTCTCGTGGCTTCATCAATGAGAAAAGTTGTTGGAGCCATTGAATTTTGAGTGGAACTTGGGAATACAGGTGAAGTTCATCAAATGCCTATAATTTAGCTTACAATTATAGACTTGTTCAAAACTGCTTTAAAAAAGAGTAATTAGATATAAAGTTAGTCCTTAAATTCACTAGTAGATATACACTAATGCAAAATATTATTATAGTTCTTACGCATTAATTGTTTTTCAAAATATTAACATTTTCATCAAGTGTACCCTCTGGATGCTCGTCGGTACTTTATTTGCTTTTAAAACGATATTCAAACACTACATTTTATTCTTTGGTCTTTTCATTTCTTTAAATTGAGGCCATTTAGCTTTTAAGTCTTACAAGTATATAAAGTCAAATAAGTAATATAAAAAAAATGACAAGTGTTGAATGTAACGTTATTAATTGAGCTGCAGCTAATAGTAGCTTAAACAAGAAACCTTTAAAAATTAAATACAGAATAAATTTCAGTTATTGAGTTGTAAAAAGAAATAGAAAATAAAGTATAAATACAGTAACATCTTAGGATTGAACTTATTAACTCAACTTCTTATATTCTTTACTATAAAATGTTTTTAATTATGCACAAATAATATTCATTCAATCCAATTCCTTTTGTGTATTGAAATTTTTAGGCAAATTTTTTAAACTAGTGTAATTTTCTTTTTTAAATTTTTAAAATGGTGTATATTTTATTTTATTTCCTTATATGGGTAAATTGCGCAGAGATTGCACAATATCATTGTGAATAAATCGTTCTATTATTGCACGATTTAATTTAAAATATATGAAATCGTGAGAAGATAACACAATTTAGTTAAAGTAAATGAATGAAATTGTGGAATAAAGGTACGATTTTAATTAAGTAATTAATTGATTAATTGAAATTGTTAGGCTACTGCAAGAGTTTAGGGTAATTAATTCTCCCACCTTTCCTCTCCTCTATTTTTGGTTGTTGTATTGGGTTGTGCATATAAAATTAAATTAGGATTAATTCATATTGATAAAACCCTTTTGAAAATTTTGATGAAAATGAAAATGTAGTCATTGAAATTAATTAATTGTCATTTAAGTAATTAAAATAAATGTGAAATTAATTTGAATGGAAGAATATGAAGAAAAAGTTATTCCTTTTAATTTGAATGGTTTATATATAGAGAAAATTTAAATTATTTAAATTGATTATGGTTAACTGAGTTGACAACTCTAGTGGAAGTAAGACTTGACATGGAAGTAAGACTTGACAGACATATGGATGAAAATAGTGAGTGAAGGATGAATCTTTATCACTTGAGAGAGTTTAAGGTTAGATTACATTGATGAGGGTACATGAATATGGTTTCCAATCAGCCATTCAATTTGTTTTTGGGATTTAAATATACCAACAACCATACCAAAATACATGATTTTGAATTTGTTTATATGCTATGCTTACAACTCTCAACCTTAAATATCTTTCCTTCAGAAATTTGTTTTTTCTTGTAGTTCATTCACAAGAAACCCTAAAGCTTAGAAGGTAAATCTTGTTAGTCTCCTTGTTACTGAGGTTTGTTAATCTCCTTGTTTAGAGTTTAGGATTTGGAGTTTAGGGTTCAGGGTTTTGTTCCTATATAATTTTTAAACTCTATCAGGAAACTCATCCTACATTTTTTTTTTTTTGCTTTGTATCCTTTTTAATGATCTTCAATTAAAGCAATATCCATAAAATATGAGCACACTAGAACAATGAAATTATATTATAAAATTGAGAAATAAATAAAAAAATGAACAAAAAGTAAAAATGGAAGACACATATGAGAATGAAAATATTCTCTCTATTTTTTCTATCAAGAACAAAGCAAAGGATTGAATATATATACAAGTAGTATACCCTTTATATGTCTAGTTAAAAAGAGAGAAAATAAAACAAAAACTAGTAGATGTTAGATATCTATACAAGGAGAAACAACTAAGAACTAAAAAAGATTACAATTTGATTATGTCATAAAACACAAAATAACAAAATTGGTAACAATTTAATTATGTAAGACAAAATAACTTAATTGATGATATTAGCTTTCTTTTATAAATATAATATCTATATCTTTTGACAACTTAGAAAGACAAAAAGGCATAAACAGAAATAATGAACATAACATGTATTATTTTCCAACAATACAACATGCTATAAGAGTCTCACCAAGATCAACCACAACCTTCTTATCAACATGTTGGGTCTTCTTCCTATTTTTCCACAGTTTTATGTTGGTTAATTTGGTCTTAAAATTGATGTCCACTACCCAGGTCATCATCAACACTTGTCTTTTCATTCTCCACACCAATTAGTTCTCTACATATGCAATTTTTTTCCTAGTCAACTAGAACGTTTTTCTAGTACATCAAATATGTTTAAACTTCAACATTTACCTTTTTATCTACATACTATCTGACGTCATCTATACAATATTATCATCATACAATGTCCTTACAAGGATAATGAAGATGATATAATGATGATGATGAAGACAACAATGATGATTCATCTCCACTTCAATCCAACAATCACCTTCCATAAAGGCCTAGAAGACAAACAAGAAGATCTTATGTGACATTTTTCTCTAATAGATAAATTACTTGATGTAACATAACAATATTCATATTATAATTTAATTACAAATTACATTATTAACTTTCCTTCTTACTTTATCTTGGAATCAAATTTATAGTTTCAAATTTTTCAATTTTCCTACATTTAATTACTAATCTCTATATTTTTAATATATCTTTTTTTTGTTATAATTTCTAAAACATTACCCACTCTTATTTATTTCTCAATTGTATAATATTAATTTTTAATTTCATAATTAATATTTTCATATAAAAATTAATACTAAAATATCAAAAAGAAATAATATATTAGGTAAATCTAATGCATAAGAATGCATAAGTTATGTAAAGAGTCACCAATTTAATTTAAAAAGAACTTAAGTTGTTTCACATGACACAACTTCAATTTAAATAAAAAATAAATAAATATCAATTAACATTAATCAAAGTCATAATTGTCAAAACCATTTCACCTCTCGCACCATTTCACCTCTCAGAGAAGTCATGTCCACTTGAGAGACCTCCTTATAAGAAATTCGTGTCATAAAAGCTCGACTTATTCATATGAATAATTTTTTAAAAACTTATCTATTTTAATATTTTATTTTTACAAAATTACATCATCTTAAAAGGATTTTCTAAGATAACAAAAGTTCGAATTTATCTTATACTGAAACAACTTAAAAATTGAAAAAAGAAAGTTATTCCAACAAAACCTTCACAAAGTTTAATGTTTATCACAATTTAAAAAAAAAAAAAAAGACATCACAATAATTTATCTTACTTCCGAATACACACACTTAAGATAAATTTATTGATGAGAAAACATGCACGAAATGGAAGATTTATTTTCTAAAGCTGTCATTAGTTGATGATTATTGACCGCCAATCGAGCTTCATACCCTACATATAACAATTACCGGCCACTTCAACTATATAGTTGCACTGTGTTTAACTACACGATACCTGCGACACTCTTCCACGTTCATTCGTTTCTTGATAATATCAGAACTTGCTGATAACTGCACAATCACTTCTTCTAAGTTTGGCACATCTTCTTTGAAACCTCCACCATGGATGTACTCCTTCATGTTTAGTGAGGTGTATACCATGTCCAACTCACCTGTGATGAACTTCACCGGCACTTTGATTTTCACTCCACTCCACGCCAGGAGTACCATAGTTCAGGGAAGCCATGGAGGAACAAGACCACAGGACCTTCTCCTTTCTCTGCAACATGCATTTTTATGCCATTCACTTCCACTGTTCTGTGTACTACGCCTTCCATCTTAGTATTAAATCTAATTAAACGCTCTCTTTGGTTTTTAAGTGTTATTGGAATCCATATACCCGTATTAATATAGGAATAGCAATTCACTGCTTTCTTCTATCTTTTTCATTTCTTCCTATCGTGATTTGACAAAGGAAAAAAGAAACTTTTACAGCCGCTCCAGGACTATTTGACAACCATGACCACCTCGCAGCCGGCTCTATTATTATAGTTTGTTTCAAATGAATTATCTAATGAGTGACTATCTTTTTGGGATAAAATGATTGGTAGTTTTACTTGGGTAGCGGCATGCTCATGATCTTTCCTTACAAGCTTACTTTCTTTTCATTTATATAGATTCAATAAAATAGATTATATTTTAAATTAATATTTATTTAATCAGATCAAATTGATTTTTTTAATATAATTAAAATTTGAGTTAGTTTAAATTTAAATCCATTTAATTTAGATAAAATTAGCATTGAAATATTTGGTAAATTTACATTTTATTTATTTGAACTAATTATTATTTCTTTTACTAAATAATTAAAATATTAAATTTTTTATTTAATTTCAATTCTAATTATTCCTTTTATTCTTTCATACATTAATTTCTTCACCATTAAATTAGTTTTGCTTAAAAAAATTCTCAATTTTTATAATCTAATAATATGAACACTCGAGTATGTCTAATGCATATACTTACTTTTACTATAAAAACTTATTGTTTTATAAATTTTCTTATTTCCTTTCATTCTTATATATGGAAAACAAAAGAATAGTTTATGTGATAAATAAAATTTGTTGATTCTTTCAGGTCCGTTGTTAAAGTTTAAGTTTATCCGCTTGTTAACAAACATTTATGTCAGGTAAACTTTGTATAGATTGAATTAGGTACAGGAGTTAATGATATTTTGATTTAAGTGGATACTTCCATCAATAATTTTTTTTATCAACAATAAAAATATATAAATAAAAAATATTTTAATAAAAAGTGTATCGATTCTTTTAAAATAAAATAAAAAATCTTACTCCAATATTATTTTTGACATTTAAAAATAACAAAAACCTTTTTTTTAATGAATGATGATTCTACACCAAATAAATAACTAAGATAAATTACAATAGTTATATAACATTTAAATAAAAAGTCACTAACAGCGATTTTAACATTATTCAAATAACTTGGATTTTGAAACATAGTGATATGAATATTGTGTGACACAATGTGTGACAAAATACATTGGATACATTGGTACTTCTATTTAAATTGTAGTAGTTGAATTATCCACCTCATTTCAACTACAAGTTATACTTTGTATGCTAGAAATTGTGCTTTTTCATATCCTGAAAATGAAACTATGAACTTTTTTCATTCCTCAGTTAAAACCTTCAACCAACACTGTATTGACCAATAATAACTTAAATTTAAGATGATAAAACATTAGTTGATACCTAATAATAATGATTCGACACATTCAAATCAAAAATATATTTTCGCATAACAAGTAAAAAATCAGTTAAAACCAACAGCGTTTTCTAAACTAAACAATTTAAAAAAAATGAACATTAATTTTAAATTTTTTAAAAATCTAGAAAAACATTCAATTTAATCAGATTAGATGTAAAATTCAAAAATATAAATTTGAAATTGAAATCTATTGACTAAAATTATATTTAAATGATTTGGGTAGGTATCTGTACCTTTCTATGTGTAAATAATTGTTCATTTATAATGAAGAATTTAAAGAAGGTCACACTTTTTATATTAGATTGTCTGTCTTAAATTGTCCACCGAAACTTACGTGTGTTTTTGTCCAAAGATCAGGTACATCTTCGAAAGAGTCGCAATACCTTGTCACGGTAAATAATAAAATATATTTATTTAATACTGAAATAAATTATTATTTTATTATTATATAATATTTTATTAAAAAAATAGATATAAAATGAAAGTAATTCATAAACAATGTCAAAATATAATTTTTCTTCTAAAAAATAATCTCTGAACGAGCTGTATATCCTGCTTTCTTCTGCCTTTTCCATTTCTTCCTAATGTGAGAAATACCCACGTTCACATATCACCGAGAGAGCCCATCTTTTTACAGCACAGACTAAATATATTATAAATATAATATTTTATTATGAAAAATAATTGTTTTCTGGAACAGTGATATAAAAGCTCGTTCATTGAAATTTATTTTCTATAACTTGTCCTTTTTTTCATGTACTGGTAACTCAGAATTCTTTAACAATATAATAATCACGTTTGCACTGATGATGGTATTCTAACAAGGGATAGTGCAAAATTATATATAAACAAGTGATAAATTATTTTGTTTTTTCATTATACGAGGATATATTTGCTAACATCAAATGTATAGTGTATAGACGTAGTTAATTTGACTAATTGATTAGTAATATTTTGTTTTCTTTAAAATATAATATTTTGGTATGATTATTATTCTATTTGAGTTTTTATTATTTATATATTATTATTATGTTCATTTATTAAATTTAAGAGTATCTAGAAAAATATAATTATATGAATTTTACAATTGATTGTGAATTATTATGAGTTGTGATAAAAAAATACATGATATAACTAATTGTATTATTTTTCTTTCCATGTTTTATAGTTGCGCAAAAATTTAATTCAGCCTCTTACGCGATTTTCTAATTTTTTGTGATGATTATAACTGGTTATTTCTACCTGGATGGTGAATATAAAGATTATCAGTTTTTTTCATTGGTAAAAATGAATTAAATAATATAGAGTATTTTAAGAATGCTTTAACCGAAAAAGTGATTAAGTCACATGTAAGTTTATTGGTATTAAATGTTAAATAATGAATGGCTACCCCTACTTGTTAGCTAGTATTCATTTTCCAGAAACCAGTTATCAATTTATTCAGTGCAATGGTCTCTTTAACTACTGTATATGGCGGTTGTTCTGAAACTATATCTATGTAAATTCAATAAAATATATTCTATTTTAAATGAATTAGATTAAATCGATTTATTTTTTAAATCTAATTAAAATTTGAAATTAGTTAAAATTTAAATCCATTTAATTTAGATAATGTTTGCATTAATCTCACTTATGTCTCAACAAAATCATAAGGCAGAAAATTTTAGTGTTCTATGTTAAGACTCTAGATGGTCTAAGACCCTCTAGATGGTCTAAGACCACTTGATGTTCAAACGACTATATAATCTAGTTTTAAATGTCTTTATGGCCAACAGTCTAGTGATTTATTCTTAAGGAAATAAAAGAGTTATGTGCTTCTGTGATAACTTTATTTAACTTTCATAAATTGCGAATCCATTTGAATTGTTTCCTTATGAATAATTGAAGTATGAATGCTTAGAAGAATCAAATCTGAAGTTTTCTTATAAAGCTTCTACAGTGATAAAGACGAAACTTTAAAGAAGTTTATGCCAAATTAAAGCTTAGTTGTTTTGAGTTTCAACTCAACTGTCATTTTTGAAGACGAAGAACACTAGAGAAGAAAAGTATTTACAAATTTGACAATTATTAGTGTTATATAGTCTTTTCTCAAGTGTTTGTTTTTGGGTGTTTGCTAAATCTCTAATTCTTCACTTTGTGACAATAATCCTATGAGTTTGAATTGTGCTCTAAGAGAGTTTTTATATCTCTTGAGAGTTTTTAATCTCGCAGGGAATGTCACCAATTTCATACCCAATTTCGTCAGAGCTTTCTAATCTTGCAGGGAATGTCACCAATTTCATATCCAATGAAAAAAAAAAAAAAGTTTCTTATCAATTCTTGGAAAGATTAAAAATTAATCATTTTGTTTGAGTTCGATTTTATTATTTTTTATTTTTCTTTTATTGTCAAAAGTTATAAAAATGTAATCTTTTATTGTATTGTCTTTCTCTTATTTTTATTTTAAAATAAAACCTAAAAAAATATGATTTGATTTTTTACTCTTTTTATTTTTTTAGAAAAAAATAAAAAAAATATAAATGTAGTTCATGTTTTCATTTGCTTATCATTTTCATTTTAGAAATTAAAATTAAAAAAAAAGGTTTCCTCCCATTTCATTTTTTATGAATTAAAAAAAACAATTTTTAATAAATAATAGAAAAGAGAAAAAAAATAAGAAAAGAAAGAATAAAGAAAATTTTGGTCCATTCTAAAAAAAAACTGTAAAAATGAAAAATTGGTGATTATAAAATGGTGTATTTATCTTATTGTCAAATTCAAAACCCTATAATTAATTTTCTTTGTGATAAGATAATTACATAGCAAGTCTGAGCGGATTTGATACTTGGACTTTTGTCCATTTACTACTATCGGAAAATTGGTATGCTTGCCAAAGAGTTGTCATATATCCTATATCCTGCTCATGACACTTTATCAAACCTATATTGAAAGTTTGTCACCTACTCCAAGTCCACTAAAACAATCATCGCCACCTATTATCACCTACCAATGCAAGATAGAGTGATTGTTTCGATATTACATGGCGAGTCCTCTTCATCAAGTTCTTCATCATCATCGCTCAATGCAATGGCTATTATAATGAGGATTATGGTTTGCACATTGCTCTTCAAATACTCGTAATCCTTATCCTATATACATTGCTCTATCATTAGTTGTGTCCATCCTATTTGTCATTTATCTCATCTATGTCTTCTTTACAATTCCTAGAAATATGAATGAAAGTACATGATCATCCTAGATGGTGACAAGCCATGATTGTTGGAATACAAGCTCTTGAACATAATAGCACATCAAAATTAGTTCATCTTCCACTTAGGAAGAAGGCAAATGGATGTAAACCGATTTACATCATTAAAGTTAGGCCAAATGATGAAGCTAATCACCTTAGAGCTAGATTGGTAAACGAAGGACACACTTAGATATGTGGTCTTGATTATAATGATACTTTTTCTCATGTGGCAAAACATTACTATTATTAAACTCTTCTTTGCCATAGTAGCTATCTCTTGGAAATTTTGTTTACTTGAATGTGCTTGTTGATAAGATAATCATTATAGGAAATAATAATGCTAAAATCTCTTAGCTAAAGAAGCATTTATGCAACCATTTTCAGACCAAGATCTTTACATTTCTCATACTTTCTAGGCATTGAAGTGGTTCAACCAAAGGAAGGCTTTTAATTTCTCAAAGAAAATAGGCTTTTGATATCCTAAAAGAAACAAGCATGATTGAGTAGACTCATGGATACTCCTATGGATCCAAATTAGAAAGTAATGGCAAAAGAGAATGTACGGTTCTCATACCTTGAGAAATATAGAAAACTTGTTCCAAAAGCAGAGAGTTCATTCCATTTGGTCATTCAAACTCATCTCCATCCCACTTAATAAATAAAAGAGTCAGAAACCATAGCCACCAAAGCCTCATTCACATTATTCATACACCACAATCAACATAAGCCATCGAATAATCTATTAATTAAGAATCTGATCTATGTTAGTGAGAGTTAAGTCAATTCTCTTATAGTCGTCCCCCTATGAACTATTTCACAATTTTAACAATGTGATCTATAGCAGAAAAAACTTGTAATTCTGCGTAGTTACGATGCATTCCAGACTTTACATATAAATAGTAACTGGACTAAAGCCAATAGGCAAGACTAAAAAGATTTAAAGCCGTAGACAGTTCTAACAACATTAAGTTCATGAATCATACCCATTGATAAGCACCTTCTTGTGTTCCATCCAGCACTGTAACTGTATCAGTCTCGGATCTCAGGCTACTCTTGTCCTTAAGCAAATCCCTTACCTTAAATTAACGAAAACCAAAGTAAGAAAAAGTTGAAACATAACAAATTGCACATAGCTGCTAAATCATTGAATTGAGAAAGACACAGAAGTAGTCACCGCTTGCAAGATCCTATCTGATGCATCTCCTTCCAAAGCCCTCAAACCCGCAGTTGCCTGCAATAGCACACAAACTCAATGTAATTAGGACCCAAACCTCAATTAACACACAGCCACACACTCTGAATTAGCGTATGTTTGGATGTCAGTTGGAAGAACTAAAAAGTACTCCTAAAACCATAACCTCTTCCTTCTTCATTTTGTGCATTTTCAGGAATATGAATCAGAATGCCTAAGAGGACGGTCCCAACTTTCTTTCTAAACATAGGGTCAGTAAATATAAATTTAACAACATTCACCAAGGTTAACCAGTAGTAAAGAAGCGATTAAATTTAGATCCCTAAAAATTTTAAACGAAAAGTCTTCAATCCTATAACAATTAACAAAATTTGGTTGTCTGTGAATTGCACTAACCTTGCAACTCTGGCTTATGATGAGGAAATTGAAGTTTGGCTACGCACCCGCATGCCATCCACCTGTTTGGGGTAAACAAAATTGAATTGGAGATATGCTGACCAATAAGTGTCATCTTCAAAGATATAGTGTTAAAGTGTCATTGGATCTCGTCTTAATCCCATAAAGAAAAACCTCGTTCTCTTGTTACCCTTCTGGTCTCAGGTTGGCGAAGAAAATTTTTTTCCCTATCAAATTTACTGGGTATGTCCTTCACTATATTTGTAAGACTATCATTTTCAAGTTCATTAGGTTCTAAACCTTTCACCAGGTCCTCCTTTGCCTGTTTCCCAGAAACCCATGCCTGAAGCATTTCTTCTGTCTTTGGTTCCGGAAGGAAGCCTTTCTCTTGCATCTCTGCATAATATCTGTGTGCTTCTTCTAGTTTTCCATTTAGAAACAGCCCATGAATCAGTACTATATATGAACTACGATCATGACTGATTCCATCTTCCCTCATTGCATCCCATATCTTAAATACATCATCAAGCTGGCGCCAGCGGCAAAACTTTCTTATCAACATTATATAAGTCTCAATTGTTGGGTAGCATCCCAGCACTCTCATTTTGTCCAAGAGCTCAAACACTTCTTCCTTGGTCCTTAACATACGAAAGAAAGCATGGAACGTTTGAATTGTTGGGGATAGGCGCCGCTCCAACATCTCATCAAAAAGTTGTTTAGCTTCATCAACTTTGCGAGCTTTACAAAGAGGCTTGATCAAGGAGTTGTAAGTAACAACATCCGGAATAATGTTGTTGTCCTCCATTTTTCCAATCAGATTAACAGCTTCTTTCACAAGCCTACCCTTTGCTAGAGCATAAATTACCGCATTATAAACCTTCCTATCGGGAGCGATCTTCCTTTTATTCATCTCGTCAAACATCCTAAGCACCTTGTAAAGTGTACAAGATTTTGAATAGCAAGATATGATACTTCCATAAGATACAACATCGTGTTTGATTCCTCTCTTGCTCATCTCCTTCCATATTCTTTCTGCCTGACTAGTGCTAACAATCAAATTACACCATCCATTCAGAATTATGTTAAAGCTTTTAGTGTCAAGTGTGAATACATTTTTGTTGCAGAACAGTAAGTTCTCAGCATCCTGCACATTCTTATACCGGCAAAGGGCAGAAAGAAGGCTATGAAATTCCTCGAGCCCAATTTGAAAGTTAAACCGTTTATAAGCATAGAAAGTATTGATAGCCCTTGCAACATCACGTATAGCACAGTATCTCCTGATCATGATCAACAGTGTCTGTGGAGTGACAAGAGACGGACCAGTTCTACCTCCTCTCATTTCCTCAATTAAGGTCCAAGCAGTATCAAACTTCCTCATTTTGCCAAGAATGGAGATCATAGAATGATACTCCCGAACCGAATGAGCATACCCGGGCTGCTTGCCAGCCCATAAGAAAAATGTGAAAGCCGCTTCCCAATCATTGCGAGTTTTTGAAAGGACCTCCACAACCAGCTCTTGTGATAGCGCCACTCTGCAATGCTCAAGCTTCTGCCTAATGTCAGATGGTCCAGAACCCTTCTCATGCATTATATCCAAAATGGTTTTAACATCTTGGACAAGATCATCATCTAAATGTAACTTACTACAATTGGTACCATTCTTATCTTTATTCGTGCCATGACCATCATCATAATCATCATCTTCATCCCCTTCCCCATTATCGTCATCACTCAAGGCCTCATGTGCAGGGGCATCAGTTGACTCCCCAAGGCTTCTGGTTGAAGATGAAGTAGAAAAGGGCCTAACTGATGAACCAAAATTTGGCGGAGCTAAAAATGTTTCATACTTGAAAGGGTTAAAGAAATCGAAAGCATCTCCCACAAGGAGCTGTTCTACCGTATGACAACGATTAACAACGAGTGAGTTATGGTTGATGCGTAATAGCCCAACAGAGAGAAGAGATAATTTAGACCCGATTCTGTTCATGACTGACAAATAAGAAATGCACAGTTCAATCTATCGAAATTGTCCACTGTCAAGCACCTTCACACAACTACTCTTACAATACCAAAATCTCCTCAACTTTCGACTCCTCCTTCTCGAGTCTCTCGTTCCACCAAGCCCTGCCGAACGCCGTCGCGCCTCCACCTCCTTGGGCTACCTCACTGCCGCAAGCCTCGCCGCATCTCGCCGAAACCTCTCCGTGCACCGCTTGCACCTGCCACCGATGCCCTAATCCTTCTTCGAATGCGTGAACGAAGAAGATTTTTGAGAAAAGTGAGTGGCAGGCACAAAACCAAAAAAAGGAAAAAAAAAAAAAAAAGTGCTGAAATGGTTGGGCAATCTGGATTCAGGCCCTCTAATCACTGTGTGCACCACTCTTTCTGATATATGCACGTTTTTAAAAAAAATAAGGGATCTGGGTTCATTTTACTGACCCAACAGTTTGGCTCTTTGCACCCTATTTCTCGCGCATTTTGCACCCTGCCATGGGGTTTGGGTCTGAAAGAATGGACTTTCCTCTGCTGACCCGTCATTTTTTTTACAACCTGTTCTTTTAATACATGCACCACATTGGAAAATATAAAAATAAAAAAAGAATTAGCTCCTACATTTGCCCCAATATTTTTATTAAACATTTTGTAATTTTTATATACCACCATATTTCTATTTTTTTATGCAATTTCATTTCATTTTCCAAATTTTTTCTAACTCTATATTTTATTTAATTTTTTAAAATTAAATATAAATATTAAATATAAATACTTTTCTTACGCTGTATTTTAAAAAGATAATTCGATTAAATATTCTCTCACGATCATGTAAAAATTAATTTAAAAAAAAATACTATTTTATCTAGATATTCAAATGACGCGTGACACAATATCTGACACAAATTTTTAAAAATTATCTTTTATTCATTTTTTATTTGTAGGAGTATTAAATATATATGATAGTTCTTTTTTGAACTCCTACTATCAAATCATAAATTTTTTAAAATATAAAAATATCAAATTTTAAAAATAAAAAAATATCAAATTTTCAAAATTAAAAGATATCAATATCCTCTTAAACCATTTAAAACTATGTAAAAGTAGGGTCAAATCTTTGTTGGCCCTAAAATTAAAACAATGTATTTTTTTTTTATTTTCATTTTTGTTTCTTTTTTTAAAAAAATAAACATTTAAAAAAAAAAACATACAAAATTATTGCCCTGTAATGGTTTTTTGACTCTTGGCCACTGTGTTCCAGGCTCAATTCGTTTTGGGATCAAAACTTATTGATAAAATCATAAATGTGAGTATTGATTTCCTCAGCTGCTTCTTGATTATTGAAGTGAGCTACTCCTTTCTGCACAATCACTTCTTCTAAATTTGGCACATCTTCTTTGAAACCTCCACCATGGATATACTCTTTCATGTTTCCTGAAGTGTATACCATGT
>Ga0209489_106737_pt1 | contig 18090 bp, 7 predicted proteins | sample SiratrowhiteBW_FD_187527 | JGI IMG/M metagenome (GOLD analysis project Ga0209489, IMG submission 187527) | Root nodule microbial communities of legume samples collected from California, USA - Siratro white BW (SPAdes) (version 2) | ecosystem: Host-associated > Plants > Roots > Nodule | place: USA...
AAAAAAAAAAAAAATAAGTTTTTTTTTTTTTTTTTTTTTTGAATAAGTAATGAGTTTGTTTTTTTTAATTAAGTGCTGAGTTTGTTTGTTAATAAGAATTTCTGATGTGAATCTTCATTCTTTCAGTTTATAACAAACTCTTACGGAGGCAGACATGCCTATGGAGTTCACAAATATTTTAACATTCACATGTGAAGACGTGATGTTTAGATAACCAACTTATTTATTAATTCATGAGGTTTTCATCTTCCATTTTTCTTAATTTATTCTGACATTTCTCCAGATAAACTTTACTTCATTGATTATGAGTATGCATCATACAACTACAGAGGTTATGACATAGGAAACCACTTTGCAGAATATGCTGGTTTTGATTGTGACTTCGACTTGTGAGTTCTTTATCCTTGCTTCTCTCATTTAATTATGATTTCTGTTAGTTACTTCAGCTCATCATTTTCATAATTCAGGTACCCAAATAAAAATGAACAATATCATTTCCTCAGGCATTACTTACAACCTGAAAGACCCTATGAGGTACCAATCACAGTGAATGGGATTAAATAATTCCTTTTGTATTTTATTTCATCAGTCTCCAGATTCTCAATCATCTCTAAAATAAGAGGCACATAATCAATTAATTATGCATGATCATCTTATTCCCTGTCTGGCATGTTATTACATATTTCATTTATGCTGTTTAGGATTTAAAACAACTTCAGCGGTGCTTGGCATTTGTAAGGGTATCCTGGTTAAATGTTTTAATAAAAATGTTGTAAGGGGTCATAATGGATTTTTCTATTTTGATCTTCATATTGCGTGATTGTTATAAAAGTAAATTTTCTTAATATTTTTAATGTTATAAAAGTGATTGTTGCATATATATTACTTAGTAATATAGTACATAGAATACACTTGCACTTCAGGGTACATAAGTGATTGGAAATTGGAATATAAGTTTTTTTTCGTGTCCTGTAATGGGTATCTCCTGTATTTGTTTAAGATCATCACTTGATATAATACAGGTGTCCGAGCAAGATCTTGAAGCTTTGTATGTAGAGGCAAATACATTTTCCCTTGCCTCTCACATTTTCTGGGCATTGTGGGGTCTGATTCAGGTACTATATTTCCTCTTTTATTCTCTCAATGCTTTCATAGTTGAATGGTCCTTTAGTGTGACATTGCTTCTGATGATAAACAGGCAAAGATGTCCCCAATTGAATTTGATTATCTTCGTTACTTTTTCCTTCGATACAATGAGTACAAAAGACAGAAAGAGAAGTGTTTCTTGCTTGCACGGACCTATCTTTCAGGAAGCAATAATGAGTAGATGAGAGATTTACTCAGTCACTTGTTAGTTTTTGTATGTCAAGTTTGTAGCATGAGTCCCCTGATTCATGTAGTTTTATGTTTGAGTAAAATTTCATTTTAGATGTTTTTCCGAATAATGGCCTAATTAAGCATGTAATTTGAGGTAGAGGCTTTTCTACCTTCTGTGTTGTAATTCTAGAACAGGCTATAAAATTGATGTCATTCTTTTTCTTGGATTGTGGCATTATAAATTTTGTCTTGTTTATTCACGTCTACAAAAGTGACCCCTCACTTACAATGTATTAAATCTAATATATATAAATGGAGGCAAATCAATTAATTCGATTCCTTCTATTACCAAAAAGAAAAAATGAATTTCCTCTTTGCACATCTGATTAGCATGCAAGTTTAAGTTATGGATTTCGGCACTGAAAAAACACTGGCTAAATTAAAAGAAGACGTAAAATATAATTAGAGAAAATAATTTATGTTTTATTAATTTGCTTCGAAGAAGCTTGTCTCTAAACATGAATTTAATTTATAAAATTATACAAGCACAAAAACATGTTTAGAAAAAAAAAAAAGAAGAAGAAATTGAACATAAGCATATAACAAAAGAAGATCAGAGAGAGAGTAGGTTGTCATGCCACTTGAACAAATTCCAAAATTAAACGATAGATAGATTCGTAATTTGATCAAATGATATAAGATAAGATTTAAATGAGAAGAAAACTGTCTCTTCAAAGAATACTACAAAACTAACCCTTTATTTAATATATTAAAAGTTCCTTTATAAAGAGGAGAGTAGAATATTTATAGCTTTGTGTTCCAAAATGTAAAAGTTGAAATTTCTTACTTTGACTTTCCATTCAATTTAATCTATAATGATGATGGTTAAGTCACACTTAATGTGCTTCATTTTGTTCTTACTTCTTTGTTTATTAGTACTCAATAAGTTCCTAAGTTTTACTGGACTCAACAAGTCCAAATACAAAATCATTATTAACACCTATTTACACACGAAAAAAATAAAAGTAAATTTTTAATTTATAAAATTTACAATAAAAATAAAGTGTAATTTATAAATATTTATTTATTTAAAACTATTTAACATCTTCCACGTTCATAATGAAAAAAAGTTATGACATGGGAGTTTCTATTTCGTCCTCCAATTTATTTATTTTCTATATTATTTCAATCCCTTGAAGGTGTCTTTGGTTTTGAGATTGAAATGATGCACATTTGTTCATGTTTTTTTTTTCTTTTCAATTTGTTTGGTGCTTGAATGTGAGTATGGTCTTAAGGATTTGAAACATGAATGTTTGGTGCTTGAATGTGAGTATGGCCATATTTTGTTTGGTAGATATTCAAAGAGGTGGTTGTCATGGTCGTTTTTGGTTCGGGTTTGGTTTTGTAAGTGAAACATGAATGGCACTCAAATTTTGAATAAATAAAAGGATGAAGTCCAATTCATAATTTTTTCAATTTAAAACACTAAATTAAAATAAGAAATCACAATTCTATTTTAGTCTATTTTAAAAATAGTAATAATCTTCTGGTACAGCTGCCCTTCCCAAAGCCTTACGTGAGAATTAATAATTTTAGTCTATCTTTATTTCATTCATCATAATTCAATTTCCTACCCAAACAAAATGTTAATTGTACTCTTATTTGGTCATGATTGTAGACATAATTTTGTCTACTAATATAAGCAAAATCACTCGGATAATTCAAAAAAGGGTCTGTTGCAGGAACATTTTCTTTGTCTGCTATATATAGTACACGGATACAGATAAAAAAAAACAACAGAACCTTACGTGTAGAAGGAAGAAAAACGAAGTGAATAATCTTAGTTAGGAATTGCCTAACCCCTCTTCAAAGTGCATTTGCATTTCTATAAATAGCAGTAGTATGCCATAACACATAGTACATGAGACATTCTCTTTCTCACACTTTGATAGACTCTATCATAGCACATAGTACATGAGACATATCATAGATGAAACTTAAACTTCATACACCAATCACAACCTGTTATTCCTTTGTTGTGTTTCTATAACAGTAGATGAAGACCCAATTGGTAACTCCCTTGCAAGTCATTGAATCACATCTCTTTGGCATGCAGATCAATACAAAAGTCAATTCATTTTTTGGTTGTTGCTTGTCAAGAGGCAAAGTTCTTTTAACTTCAATGTTGCATGATATAAATTTCTTTTATCATTTCTAAACTATGTTATAAGCTCAACTTACTTTTGTTTTGAATACCAAAAAACCTTTCCTTAAAAAATTAAATATTTTAATTTAAACCATTTGTACATAACTTTAACTGTTCAGGTACTTTTTAAGTTGTCACATGATAAATTTTTATGACTCAGGTCAATATAAAATACATTATCCCTTAAAATCAAAAGGATCACAGTTGTCACAGCTTTATGCTTTTCTCTCCCATGATTCTTTTCTTTCAGTTGAAAATTAAAATCTTGTCCATGCTTTTGATAACATAAATCATAACTTAATCCACATACTCTCAAGCCTTAACTCACTTAAAAAGAATAGAAAATAGGCATTTTTCCTTGCATTGAATGTGAATACAAATTGCTTCTACGTTTTGACCTTCTTGTTGTGTAGGTTATTCAATTATGGCATTGCTCATTCATTGAGATGTTCCCGAAGGGATGCCCCAGATTCACATAATCCTAAGAACAGACACATTTCTTTCCAAAAGTATACCTATCTCTTTGTATTTGTAAAATAAATCCTTACATGAGATTTGATATCATATCAATATCATTATAATAAGGACAAGCACATTTCTTTCCAACCATATTCATCAATGATGTGCCACCATAACGGAATGAATTGCTTATTGCTGCTAGATTAGAGCATAGCAACAGTGGAAAACAGACTGAGACAATTGAAGAAAGAGTAGGTGAGTAAGAGTAGAGGAGACCCTGATGGTACAATGATGGAATCTGCAACTGTGACACATCCCTGCAGTGCCTTCATCAGAAGACAAAACGTCCTCTTCTTTCTCACTCAACAATTGTGATATCAAAAACCATCAGCATTGGATTCAACCAGTGATCTCATGGAGCAGAAGACCCAGTAACACATCCTACCCTTGATAACTCAATTCTGAAGAATTTATGAATAGACTATATTCTGTGTTAGAAACCTCTTATTCAGCTTGGAAATTGGGGTCCTCCATAGCTATAATTCCCATCAACAGGTCAAACATGATAAAAAAAATGAAATTAAAAACAGAAAATAGCCCTATGCTCAAAGGCTTTCCTAGCTTAACCATGTACTATTATTATGTCTTCATACTGTACTGTCTCATACAGCAGATGAGGCATTCTTTTAACAGATTAATAATCATAAGACAAGCTGTCCAAGTTTAGTTTTAGAAAGAAAGAGTAACCAAAACATAATAATATCATGAGAGCAATCTTGAATCTCTCAATCCTTGTAACCATACATGCTTGGAGGAGAAAGAAATTAAGGGAACCAACTTGAAAGTATTTACCTACCATGAATTCTGGGACTGCATAGAATGAACACTTTTACATAGTCTATACTATAGTACAGTGAGTTTTGTCAAAAGCTTGGTCAGGCTTGGCTCCTCTGCATAAGAGATCTGTTTTCCTTTAGAATCTGAGGTGGAAAGAAATGCTCAGTGTTCTGTAATGGAAAATTTGCCACTGAACCGATTCTGGCAGAAAATGGCTAGATATTTTATGAATTACATGTGGAAAAAGAGATTGGTCAAGTTTTTAAAAGAGTCCTGATGTTGTTTTCCAAGGTTCAGATCTTGTATGTCTGTGGAAAATCTCATTGTCTAATGGAGAGAGCTTCACTTATGTATTAGAAAGTGAGTCAAGGAGATAGAATCAGTAGTGTGTGAGACAGTGTATCAACAAGCTAAATCCGTATTGAAAAACCAAGGGAATGAAATGAAGAGCAAGGGCTGTTGTGATCAAAACAATACAGCTCCAAAGAAAGAGGTTGTTTTGAATTTTATCAAGAGTTGAGCATTTGTAATCACTCTTATGTTTGGTTATGTAAATTCAGTGGTTGAGTAAAAACTTAAGAAGACTGAAACCAAAACCAACACAAAATTCTAAAGGTGACCTTACCATGATGGCACCACCTGCACAAATGTACAAGAACATGAAGTGAATATCTTAACCCATCATAATTGATTTGACAGAGGCAAAGAAAAAAAAAAAAAAAAACATGAGAAAGTGAAGAAGTAGGAGCTCCCTTCAGTCCAAAACTGCAGCAACTTGTGGCTGGAAGCTTTGGGCTGCAAGGAACTCCCATTTCTGCAGCTTTCACAACTCCAACACATGTGATGAAAAAGAGAATGTAAACAGGTTCATTTATACCAACTTCTTTCCTTACCATAATCCAATTAATAATGTTCTAAAAATTCTGTTCAGTCAATTCAATTTCTAAAAATTATGCAAAAGAAAATGAACAAGTGGAGGCATTTATAACTGAAGTTACGGTTACAACTTACAAACCACTAAAAACAAAGTGCCTCCCTTTTGAGAATTCGTGCTTTCATTGTTCCTGAAGGAGTGATTTTAGCCGCGTAAGTAGCACCTAGGCACCATAGGCATAGCTGGAAAATGGTACATCACTCAGTTCAAAGTAACCCTAATTGCAAAAGTGCAACATAAATGCCTAATGACAGCACTTTTATTTCAGAGATATGGTGAAAAAAATTATAGTATCTAATAATATGTAACTAAGTTAAGAAGAATCATATCTGGAGTACAAAGCTAGTAAATAATGTGCAGTGAAGAACTATGCTATGAGTGTGTAACAAGAATTAACAACATTCTGATAAAGGAATATAAATCCGAGCACTCGTTAGTGTCATTTCCCTTTTCCTTTTCCACTTGGGGGCATTGAGTTCTATGAGCTTCTGCTTTTCTAACCATTCTTACTTGGTGGTCCTATATATCTACTGCTGTGAACAGGATTCTGAAAATCTCTTTAATTTGATGAAAGTTAATGTGTTGCTTTGTGTCCCATCAAGTAGTTCAGATGGGAATGCATTCCTACCTACATTCCTTTTTTAACCACGTGATAGGAACTTCATTTTGTTTCCAAAAAACTTTTGAGTCTCCATTTTCCAAAACTTTTTCCGAGTAATCTTCTGAACATTTATTTATCAAGCGGATTCTTACATTATTTCATATAGATTTCATATTATATATATCTAATACGAAGTTGGAACACTTCATTTACTTCATTTTCCCGTTTGGACACGTTTCAGACACTTACACACATGTACTGTACTTATACGATATATATTGATAAAAAAATTTATATATAATAAAAAATATTTAAATTATGTATGTTTTTTTTATTTTTTAAATTTTAAACAAATAAATTAAATCTATTTTTTTTATAATTGACTAACCTTGTTCATATATAATTTTTTATTATTAATTTATATAATTCATAATAATATAATATATAAATCTGTATCTTATATTTTAAAGATTATATCTGTGTGTATCTCCATCTTATATCTGTATCTTTATTAATATTCATGTTATATAAATTAGAGTTAAAATTCATTATTTAATATAGTATCAAAATCATTTTGAACTTATTCTTACAAGAATTCGACTTATCTTCCTTACCTATTGGATTTGTTTGGCAAAATCTTTTTCCGAAAGTGTGCTAACGGGAAAAGAATTTTTTACTTTCCCCCTACTATTTCAATGACTTTGATTTCCCTGTGCTCGTTCAATTTTTGCCACTCTATGGTTCACTAGGTAATTAATCTTTAGCAAACTCCTAATCTTTTTCTTCTGTCACTCCACTACAAACTCACTGTCTTTGGCTTTCAAGTTACCCTTTTAGATTGTTTCATGGCTTAACTTGTTTGATAAAATTAAACTCATTTGGTAAAGCTTTTAATAATTTGTAATTAATGTACTAGCATTTTATGAGAAGCTACTTTGCATAAAGTTTGAAGTTACGATAAACTATTATTTTTAGTGATTTTCCTGCACTCCATTTTATCTTAATTCTTTGTTTATGTGATTTTGCCTTTGTCAAGTAGATCATCAATAACTAGCCTTAAACTTCCTTCATTTCAACTTTCAACTAGCAATTTTAGTTTTCAAGCTAACATTTCAATTTTACTTTGCTTTATACGAGTTGTGCCAAATATAAATATTTAAATTTCTTTTTCTCATGGTTTATTGTAAAGAGATCAAACAAAAGGCAAAATAAATTAAATTCTTCTCACAGCTTAAAATTAATTAATACATAGAGTAAAATTAATTTTAAGAAAAGTTAAACGAAAAAGTATTCGCGTTTAAACTATCTTACAGAAAATAATATCAGAGAAAATAACTATTGTGAAACTTAAATTTCCAAGTGAGACGTGGCACTCAAATAAATATTGAATAAAATTATAAAATATCATATATCCTCGTGATACAGAAAAGAAAATTACAAAAAAAATTCAAAATAAAACCTCAGAATAAAAATACTCTTCATACTTAAAAAAATTTATATGAAGTTAAATTAAAAGTAGAGTATTATTTTACAGGCAAATCCCAACGGCCTCTTTAAATCTTCTCAGCATGGTGATTTGATTCTCCCTACTTTGAAATAGCTTATAGGGTTAACTTTTTAAGGTTCCTCTGCTTTTGGTGCATAGGTTCATAGGCAACAAGAAGAGGAAAATTTTGCACATAAAAACACCTAAGAAAATGAACATTACTTGCATGCACAAAACAATGACGTGACTACTAAATTTAGAAAAATGGAACTAGGGAAAACAATTGAAAATGACAACAATAGAATTTGAAATTCAGAAGTAGAAGAATAAAAATAAAGAGAACTGTTTTTATGGGGTTGGGATTTTTACTAACATTTATTATTAAAGCATGTGGTTGTTTGCAAAAGTAACTCTTATGGATAGAAGTTAATGGGAAAAAGTATCTAAAACGTTATTTTGTAGGTTAATTGTAGGACCATAAAATTAAATCAAACATTCAAATAAGCAACTTATTTAGGGATTGATCAACCACTAAATTAGGCATATATGTTGCCAATCTTCGTCTTCTTTTTAGTTTATTTTTATTTCAATAGAGTAATGATTTATTAAATATGGACCCTCATGCCAACATTAAAAAAAATCCATATATTATATTAAAATATATGAATATACGTAGATGCTTAGTAGATGCTTAATAATTGAAAGTTTATATAACGAGGATCGCATCAAATTTAACCAAGGATTGATGCTAACATTGATAGCTAGGTAGGCTTGGTACCAATGGTTAGTATCACAACTTGAATATTCTTTTAGATGTTACTCCTAAATTACAAAAACTTATAATATAACAAAGATAACTCTCAAATAGATGATATATCAATAATTCTTAAAATATGAATAACTTCACAAAAATAAAAAATATAGAGGTTTCACACTTCCTATTAAAATAATTCTCAATTCCATTTCTCTTGAATGTTTTTTAATAAGATTTTCAATGATGAGCTTTTTGAATATATAATCAATAGATAGGTTTCCATAACATAATTATTCTTTGTTATAATATTGGGATCACAAATCTTCTTGAATGATTCAGCTTGATTTTTTTTTTCTCAAATAAAATGAAATTAAATCTTGGCTGTGTATGGAAGGTTGCTTCCTCGTTCTCTAACAGTGCCCCTTTTGCTTCTCTTTTCGATGGCTTTATCTTTTCCCTCTTTATTTTCTCTTTTCTTCAACTTATTGCCTTTTAGGTCAGTCAACAACCTATCAAAATGAGTCACTTCTGACTAAAAAAAAAAAAAAAAATTTTTGAGGAATATGTTTTCTTTTAAACAAGTGTCAAAATATCAATTTGAAATTGAAAATAACTTCTCAAAGTATTTCTAAACATCAAATGATTCCTCATTTGTGGATTGAGAATCATAATTCATGTTTTCATTCATCTTTGTTAGTTCTTATTTAAATAAACACTTCCATCCTCAAATTGAAAGTTTAAAATGATTCAAACACTTGACTTGATTAAATTATGAGTATTAATACAAAATAATAGTGAAACGTTAAGCACCTAAAATAAAATATCGAATAAAATTGTAACTATTCATTTTAACTAGCATAAAAACCTTTTGCAATACCAACAATAAATGTGAAAATAAATATACCTGATGTCAAAGTTCTGCCAAAGTCTGTGCTCAGCAAAGAAAAATGAAGTATAGTGTAGTCTCTTATGGTGAATGAATGATAATATGGAACATGTGTTTAGTATGAAAAACAACGTAAAATCAAAGGTAGGTGTCTCCAATTCTTGGTGTGCGGATTCTTGACAATTCTTCCTGAGAATCTCGTACCCCTTCACTTTGGTGAGATACACAACAATAATAAGAAAAGCATTATAACTAAATATGGCTTGAAAAATAATGTGAGTCCTACAAATTTGACATAGAAGCACTAGGTTGTTTTGAATGGCATTGAATGCCATTTACATCTTCATCTGGGAATGCCCAGGAGGATATAAGGTGATGAGCTATTGCAAAGGGTCCAGGAACAAACATTGGAGCAAGTTCACCACTTTCCACATTGAAATCTGTAGACAAGCTGTGAGTCTTTTCTACTCCCTTACACATTTGTTCTACCTTTGCTGCTGCAGTTTGTTGGGCTTTCTTGTATTCAGCAAATGTCAGAGCTTTTCTTACTTCTTCTCTACTATGCCACTGAGCATCTAGATCAGAAAATTGCAACATATTATTGTCACAGATCCAAAAACAAAACCAAAGGAGATACAAAGTGCAAAGTGACGAGTAAGCTAATTTTTTACAAGTTAAACCACTTCACAGTTGTGATTTACATAGCCATCAAATGAGAAGTGAAACTTAAGCTTAACAAATGAATTGAAAGTTGTATCAGGTGAGAAACAAATAGTACGTCAATGCACTTAAATGCTGGATATACCTTCCAACTCTTCTTTGTCCACGTTTATTTCAAAGGATTTTGCATATGCAAAGAACCCTACCATCAGCTGACATGGCATGCTATTTGGTCCAACTACAAACAAAGTCAGTAGAAACAACAGTTAATAGATATAAAAGGAAAAAAAATTAAAATTTGTAACTTTGATGAGAAAGAAAACACAAAAAATATGTTAATTCGGTACATTAGATTATCTTAACCTTTACTTGTTTGCTTTTGAAAATTCTCTGTATACAAAAGAAAAAAAATTACAGTTTTCACAAACACGTTCTATATTAACTCCGATTTAAATTACTTCGGATAGAATCTTTCAACAGAATAAAAGCTAATAACTCTTCAAAGCTCTCTGTATGTGAAAAGAATCACAGTACTTACATTCTAGAATCATGGTGTTAAACATAGTCTAGACATTAACTCTGATTTAAGTTACTTTAAACATGATCTAACCACCATCGGACTGCAAGTGATTGTTTTACTAGTTATATTATGGTAAAGGAAGAAATAGTGTACCTGCAAAAGTAGATCCTGAAGTAAAATGAAATCTTGAAAAAAATATTCTCATCTTTTTAAGAACTTAAAGGGTCCAAATATTGGCAATAACATGGAAGGCCCATTATTACTAAAAGTGTACTATAGAAGAAAGAAAAATTAATCAATGTTACTGAAAGGCATTCTATTAATGAGAAAATAGGCTGTAGGATATCATCAACCCAATGATGAACAAACATATTTGCACCAAACAATTAGGTATGAGCAGTTTTAACCCAGTGTCTATCTTTTTCTTTTTGCTAGAACATTTTGCTGTGGTGTGTGAGGGCAACTCCATTTTGTTTGTTGCTTTTCAAAGAGATAATATTTCCTTTACCGAAAACACAATATCATGTAGTAGAGTGCCTGCACATAGGAGAATCTGTCCAATTAGCATGATAGTATCCAGCGATTTCAGTATTCCCTTTATCTTTAAAAAGTGTATTCCCTTTATCTTTAAAAAGTAGACCTTGTCCTAGAACCTTTTTGAGGTATCTTAGAATATGCATGACAATATTCCAATGATCAATACAAGGATTTTGCATTAACTGATGAACTCACTCACAACACCAACTGTAAAAGACAAATTTGCTCTAGTAATGGTAAGATAAATAAGTTTTCCAACCAGTCTTCTATATCTTTCTAGATTAAAGAAAGTTTCTCCCTGTTCTGCCATTAATTTTTTATTTGGATCCATAGGATTTATTAGGAAGTGAGTTTAAATTTAACTCATCCTCACAAAACCGACTTGTAAGATAAGGATTACCCTCACTTATATTCTATCAAATGGTTTTATTTTTAGTCGATATGGGATCTCCAATACACACCCCTCATGCCAAGACAACAAACCTCATTAAGTTAAACTCTGATACTAAATTAGAAAGTGAGTTTAGATCTAACTCATCCTCATAAAATTGACTTGTAAGGTAAAGATTGTCTCCACTTATATTCTGTAAATTGGTCTTATCTCTTGTCCATGTTTGATGGGAGTGATCAATTCAGATGGATAGCAAGAGCTCAATTTTTTTTGAAGTGTAGAATGTCACTCAAACAGGAAAATTATCCTTGGCCCTCATTAGTATGAAAGGAAATACAAGCCATTGGTTTAAATTTTGGCGTCAGAAGTCCAAGAACCCATCTTGGTAAGATTTTATAATTGCGTTGAATAGAAGATTTGGTTGAATAGAAGATTTGGAAGTAGGGAGTGTAGTATTGTATTTGAAAGATTAGCAGCAATAAGACAAAATGAGAAGATGGACGATTACATTTAGGATTTCGAAATACTGGCATAACAAGCTCCACATACATCTGAAGAACAACTGCTGGGATATTTCTTTGCAGGGCTGCAAACCAATATTTGAAATCAAATTCGACCACATGATCCAAAAGATTTGATTTGAGCTATGGAAATTGCACTGGATGTGAGGAAGCTATGAAAGACTAGAGGTGATAGGGAGGTCTAGAAGCGGCTACATGGGAAGACATTTCCACCATACAAGACCATTTTCTAGAATTCAACCTTGAGGAGAAGGTTGTTCTAGTAGCGGCGGGTAATGTTAGGCAGGGAAGTAATGCGAGGGGCTGGAAAGTGTATTATAGAAAGAAATTTAAAAACCAAAGTAGCTAAGTAGTTAGTTGTTCCAGGGGGTGAGACTTTCTAAGAAAGACTATATCCTTATCTTGCGGGATGTTTAGATAAGAAGGTTTTCAGTTGTTGTGACAGGAAATGCCCTGTGTGAAAGGGAGTTTCCTTTGTAAGGGGATGCTTGTAAGTTGATAATTTTTAGTTGTTGTGATATGGGGTCTTTTTCTACATTTTATCTCTTATCTGTCTTTTCTTTAGAAGGCACGTAACAACTTCCCAAAGAGGTTACTTGAGAAGATCTTTCCTAATTTGTAATCAGTTTCCAGATTTCAACCTTGAGGACAAGGTGGTTTCTGTGAGAGGGAGTATTGTTAAGAATGAATTTTGGGAGCATCTAAAATAGACAAAACCTTTACAGGTTTATTATGGAAAGAGAAATAGAAGAAAAGATCAAATTGTAAATAATAGTTGACCAGGTCAAGTTGTTAGTTATTTCATTTAAGTCTGTTGTAAGTCTTTTACATATAGCACTCATTCCTCTTGAGGGTTTCTTTTAGAGAGTGTTTTTGTCTTACTGGGTTTGCAGTTTGAAAAGCAGAGCAATCCTTTTTGGGGTATACTTTGTATACCTTGGTTCTTGTAAAAGTTTTGTTGATAATCAATGCAGAAGTTATACTGTTCTTTTTATGTCTTGTGGTGTCTTTGTAGTTGCTCCTTGTTAGGAATCCGTTATCTTTTTCATTTTAATTCAAGAGATTCCTGACAGAAGGATCGGATTTTTTTTCTTTGTAATTGAACTGTATTTCAGTTGGAAGCAAGCATTTCCCTTTGCAGAAGTGTTCCTCTAATGCATTAATTCTTGATTATTTCTACTCGGCTCTCTTTCCTTTCTTTTAAAACCTAAATACCGAACAGCATCCTCCATTAACCTAGTGTAATAAAACAAAATAAACAAATAGAAGTAAGTCTCTGTTTGAATTAATTTCTAGCTCACAGGTGCCTTTTGATATTACTATTAAGACTTTTCTAAGCCAAGAAAGCTGAGTGCTCTTTGGTTTATGAATATTTATCAAGATATTAAATGAAATAGCATCTAACAAAGTTGAGGTACAAGTTGATTTAAACTTACGCAAGAAGTTAGATTTCTTTTACCCTCTTGATTCGTAATATTTTATTTTTCTACACTTAAGAACTTCAACCAAATTGACTCTAAAAGAATACTGATAATTAAATTCTTTGGATATGATACTTTATAGATAGAAACATCAAGTCATCACAAACAATTTTTTAATGCAACAAATACCCTATAAGATCTACTATCAGATGTTCATAAAGACAAATCTTCACATTTTGATCTCATATAAACACTGGTGAAATGGTAAAAGTACAAAAGCTTAATAGTTATATAGAATATGCTATACCAGGCCATGGCTGAGAACTATGATATACGACTTCTCCCACCTCAATACCAACTTCCTCCCATGTTTCTCTTCTTACAGCCTCCTCTAAGCTTTCTCCTGGCTATATGCAATGAGAGTAGACAAGACAAAAGTTTTACTATATTGGTCAAGGAATAAAATTAAACAAAAAAACAATTGTATCACGAATTCTCAAATCAAAGAAACCTGACTTTAAAGATATCCTTTAATTCTTAGTAGAAGGTTGAACTTTTGACTGTTTAAACCACCTAAGGAAGCATTTGGAGAGCTTCTATGGAAATCAATTAGGATTATTTTATCATACACATTTGGTTAACCTTATGCAAGTAGCAGTTCACCCAGCGATAAGTTCATTTTTGCTTGGTTCGATAAGGAAGCTTATCAAAACAAGCTTATTTCAATACCTTCTCAATTGCAACATGCAATTATTGTCTTAAGATCTAATATGTAATAAGATCTTCATCATGCAATTAACTAAACTGTTTACCATAAATGTCCTGAGTGCATCTGTTCATGTTAAAACTCACTTATTTTGCTTTCAAAATAGCTTATAATAAAAATATTTCTAAAAGTGCTTATAAGGAAAAAAATTTGAAGCTTATTCATACATGTTCTGGATGTGCACCCAATAAAAGGAAGTGCAAGAATTTCGGAGTTCAGACTACATAAACAGGGCCTATACATCTCAAACCAAATATTGTCATTTTAGAAAAAGAAATTTTATCGGCATTAAGTAACTATTGGCTATTGCAGTGGATACGCAAATTCAAATTAGTTTCCCCTACATGTAGTCAAATTTACAAGAATACGCCACACTGTTTCAGGTAATAACAACACAAGTTCAGTTCCTAAAAAATTAAGTGGTCTTAGATTAGGTCAAGCATGCACCTCTATAAAACCTGCTAAGCAGCTCCACATTCTAGGTACAAATCTTGATTGTTTGCTCAAAAGGGCACGGTCATTCTCCTGATCAATTACTAGCATAATGACCACCTGCATATAACGCTGAAATTCAGAAAAAAATAAAATAAAAAAACTAGATCATCCATTGATCAGTCAATTATTAGAATAGATGTCAAACCGGGTCAACTCGTGGATATATCCTCGTTTTGCATGATTCATCTGAACACTGTTTCCGCCTCCCAGCTTCCATTGGGACTGTTTTCCCTCCACAATGTCCACAAAATTGTGATATTTTATACCATTCTAGAAGTGCCCTGGCCTGGCCAAACCCAGTAGTTAGAAAAAGTAGAATTGCCTATTGCCCACTGCCTATCAATATTGCAAACTGAAGTAGGATAAAAGGTCAACAACAAACCAAGAAAGTTCACTAACTGCAAGCAGCTTACATAACTATTTCAAAGAATATGATTGATCCATAAAAAAATACAGTACAAAGTATAACAGATTCCAAGCTCTAGGTAGTAATAACATTTTCGTAATGGGCCAGGTTAGCGTTTCAGACAACAAGCTTATACACGGTAACGAAGGGAGGAGAAGTAAAGCAGAAAATGAAAATGAGGAAGTAGAAAATAATTTTCTGCTTCCTAGCTTTGATGCCAAACACGAGGTGAATAAAATGGTAAGAAAGAATTAAAATCACATACTAATCCCTGACAGAAACTTGTCTAGACATTATATTAAAAAGAGCAATATTTTATTCTAAAATTGTAACGTGTATATTTTCTCTTCAACTATTCACAGATTGATTAGATTTAATTTAAGTCAAATATTGTGCCACTTAAATTGACTCAACTGGTAGGATTTACCAGCATCACCAACAAGCTCTTAGATTCAATTCCCTAACATCTAAACAAAAACCAACATCAGTTGCCAACAAGGGAAAGGGTAGAGACCAACAGTAATGGCACCATCCAACAACCCAAACCCAGCAATAAGTCCCTTAAAAATATAGCACCTCAAATTAGTCCCGTGACAAGAGAATTAGGCTTAAAATTTGTGTCAAGTTAGTCATCATATCTCAAATCTTAGTGACTAATTGAAGGGAGAATACACATATAGTTAAACTTACAACTAAGTTAAATTTAGTTGAAGGGAGAACACCATCTCCCACAAAACTAAGTTAAATTTAGTTGGTAAGCTATATTAACCCACTATAACTCATCTTGACATCATCTTTGTATTGAGTGCAGTAAGTCAAATTTTAAACTCTCCTTGTCAAAATCATTGGGAGGCAGTCACTCAGATCCTCAGGTATATTAAGAAGGCCTCTAGAAAAGAACTCCTTTTCGAACATAAGGGAAATACTCAAATTATTGGGTATTCTGATGTCGATTGGGCATAGCCACCAAGCAATAGATGCTCGACTTCATGGTATTCTGTTCTTATTAGAGATAATTTAATATCATGGAAAAGTAAGAAACAAAATGTTGTGACAAAACCAAGTATAGAAGAAGAATATAGGGCATTGACATTAGCCACTTGAGCTCATATGGCTAAAACAACTCCTCAAAGAACTTAAATTTGAAAAAAGTTCCTAAGTGCACCTTGCATGTGACAACCAAGGTGCATAACACATTATCTCTAATCCTATATTTCATAAGAAGACCAAACATAGTACGAGGTGTCATTTCATAAGAAAAAAATGGAGTCAAGAAACATCACCAGTAAATTTGTCAATTTTAGTGAACAGCATGATGTGCTTATCAAGTCTCTAGGAGGATACACGATAGTTGGGCATATACGACCTATATGCTCAACTTGAGAGGAATAAGGAATTGATCATATATAGGTAGGAGTGTCTAGATCATATATGTATTATTAGGAACATTTCTATTTAATATGGTATCATGTTTTATCAGTAGAGGACTTCAAAACTCTTCTTAATTCTTTTTTCTCAATACAAATAAAGTACTCTAAAGGTTTCATTCAATGTTTCTACTCTACCCTAGAGTTTAACACTAATGATAATATAAAAGCACTGAATTGTATTAATAATAATATACACACTGAAATGGAATATGGACATTAGACACGAGAGATATTGTTAGACTAAATTGAAACACAATTTCAAGGACCAAATTGACAACACAGTGATCATGCCAACAAATACCATGCAATTCTGCATTCCAAACACAAGTCAGGTGCAACAAAGAAAACCAACTTACATGACCAGCGATGGCCAAGTTGCTCATGGCCTTCAAATCGACCCAGTCGGTAGCAACCATGAGCGTTCTCAGCTCGACAAAGCAGAGCTTCATGGCACCAAATTCAGCCACCAAGCCACTCTCCCTCGACAAGTCGATCGCCCAGTACACCGAATCCTCGTCCGCGTCGGACCCCAAATACACGAACGAGTCCGCGCTCAGGTTCGCGCCCAAGAGCCCCTTCACTTCCTCCAACCCCATCCACGCCAGCCGCCACGTGTCACTGCTCGCCACAGCCGCCAGGGGCCTCCCGTTTCTGAAAGGTAACACCTTTAAATTCACCGACACGGACTCGCCCGCGCCCTCCGCAATTCGCGCTTTCAGGGTCTCGTGTGCCGCCGCGGGGGACAACGGGTCGACCCGGTTCGGAGTCCTGGATCGGAGCGGGTTGCCGGCGAAGGCGTGTGTGCGTAGGCTCATGGACATGGTGGTGGTGGGGTGGTGAGAGAAGGGTGGTGGGAGTTTTGTGGAGAGTGAAAGAATGTAGTTTGAGAGGAGTTTAGAAGATGGGTATGGAAGAAGATTGAGAAGCTTGAGCATGATGGTGCCATGAATGAGATGTAAGAAGGAGACAAAGAAACTGAGGTCGGTTGCTGCTGAGGAACCCTCACCGAGTGACATCTGTCCCCATGTTCATATCAATACCAAAATGCATATCCTTTGACCTTTTCTTTTACTTTTCTATTTTTCTACATTTTTTATAAGTTTTGTGCTGTTTAAGAAAATATGTCTTAATTTTCATTTTTATCTATTTAATTTGATTCATTTTTTACTGTTCGACTTTTATGGATACCTTTTAAAAATAGGGAATTTAAAATCATATTGATAGATTTTGATTGTATATTGAAAAATTAACAATTTTAGTTTAAGATGATTTTATAATGAGACTAAAATTGATTTTAAGTATTGGACCTTTGTTAAAAGTAATTGTAGCAATTCGGGAAAAAAAACTGTGGCAAGAAATTTTCTATGTATTTAACTTTTCTTCTTAGTTTTAATATAACTTAATGTGTCTCTTTTATGTTGTATATAACTCCAGTTATATATATATATATATATATATATATA
>Ga0209489_106739_pt1 | contig 18082 bp, 9 predicted proteins | sample SiratrowhiteBW_FD_187527 | JGI IMG/M metagenome (GOLD analysis project Ga0209489, IMG submission 187527) | Root nodule microbial communities of legume samples collected from California, USA - Siratro white BW (SPAdes) (version 2) | ecosystem: Host-associated > Plants > Roots > Nodule | place: USA...
CAAATGCTTCTACGGTTTCTACAAACCGTAGAACATTTTTTTTGTCTACGGTTTGTAGAAGCCGTAAGAAGTAAAAGGGATGGTGGAGGGTATAATGGGATATGAAATATTTTAAAAAGGGTTAAATGGTAAATTTGCCTAGAGTATGGAGGTGCAGGAAGATGATATGGAGGTGCAGGAAGAAGCAGTCCCGAACTTCGCACCACAGCCCACTTGATGCTACACTTTCTTTCCTCCTATCTCTGAACCACTATGCCATTTTCTCTCATTCCTTTTTACAAGTATAACACTAGTTATGGGTTAACTAAATCTTAAAATGTAACAATAATTTAAACACTTAGATCCCAAAAGATAAATATTTTGGGATGAGATCAATTGAGATATTAGAGTACGTGATAAACTAGTTTCCAAGAGTTAAAACACATTAAATTATAAAATAAATAAAAAGATTAGAAGCCTGATAAGGATGAATCCTAAGAGACCCAACAAATAAACCATAGTTATATTACTCAAACTAACAACTTTACATTAATACTCAAATGAGTTCAATATGCTTCCAATTAGGATGATCTGTGTGTGTCTCTCTTTCAACTGAAGTTCTAGTTTTTAGATTTAATTTGGACATAATAAGATTATATTATTAAGAATCAAAATTTACTTTTAATATTTAAAATTAAAATATTATGACTTTTGAATTGGTGTAAACCTTAACAGTCATACGTTGCTATTTTGTTATAACATAATAATAAACCATTAATAGTAATAATAAAATAATAACGGCAATACTGATAATATTTTTTTAAAAATTAAATAATTTAAAAAATTATTTTGTTTTATTTCTCTTCAACCCAACTACTTCCAAATATTTCTCTAATTCTTACCTATGTTTTTGAACTGCCTATTCATATCGTTTTATTTCCTTTCTCTTTACTCAACATTCGCAAGGTGAGACTTATCTCATTTTCTTCTAATTTGTAGTGAATATAAACCAATAAATGCTTGCAATTAAAATCTTTCTCATTTACAACTTTGTTTGGTAAGGACACAACGAATGCACTGTGATGGAATATTTAGAATATATTTGGACAAACTATTTTATAGGTATATATAATACAATATATAACTAAAAGTTAACATATAAAAGCTCTTTTACATGACTTTTCTCATTCTTATTTTTAGTTTATGAATAAAAAATTTTCAAAATCCATTCATTTTTTATTTTTCCTAACCATACTTATTTCGAGAAATTCGTTTTAATATATAATAGTTCTAATTGCTTATGTTAATAAATTTAAAATAAATTATTTCCAAAAGAAAATCAAAATGTTTTGAAAACGACATGGTTAAAAATAAACTCATTATTAGTTAATCAAAGTGACTTTTCATTTTAATATATTATATGAATATGATTGCTCAAATTTAAAATAGTTAGCTGATGCTATTTAAGTTTAGGAAAATGATACTTTGACACCACTGTCTATCTAACTCCCATTTGACACTTGGACAATATATGTGTTTGCTTTTGTTATATACGGAAGGATAATTTCGTCAATTTTGAAACAAGTAACTTACAAAAACCAAATAAGTAATTTCGTCAATTTTGAAAAAAGCAGCTTACAAAAACCAAATAAGTGGTTTTCTCTGCTCATTTATCTGGTTTGCCACATAAGTAATTTGAATACATACATAAATGCTTGAGTTGGAAAGAAGAAAATTAGTATGTAACTAACAAGTGGTTTACTTCGCTGATGTATCTGGTTTGTTACACACTGTTATTTGAATACACACAAACATGTCTAATTTCGAAACAAGCAACTTACAAAAACCAAATAAGTGGTTTGTCATGTTTATATAAGTGATTAACTGAGTATGATATCTGAATAAATAAATACATGTCTAAGTGATTTACCATATTCATATAAGTGGTTTGTCATGTTTATATAAGTGGTTAACTGAGTATGCCATCTGAATAAATACGTACATGTCTAAGTGGTTTACCATGTTCAAATAAGTGGTTAGTCATGTTTATATAAGCGGTTAACTGAGGATGACATCTAAAGAAATAATTACATATCTAAGTGGTTTACCATGTTCATATAAGTGGTTTGTCATGTTTATATAAGTGGTTAACTGAGTATGACATCTGAATAAATACATACATGTCTAAGTGGTTTACCATGTTTAAATAAGTGGTTTGTCATGTTTATATAAGCGGTTAACTGAGTATGACATATGAATAAATAAGTACATGTTTAAGTGATTTACAATATTCATATAAGTGGTTTGTCATGTTTATATAAGTAGTTAAGTGAGTATGACAGTTGAATAAATACGTACATGTCTAAGTGGTTTACCATGTTCATATAAGTTGTTTGTCATGTTTATATAAGTGGTTAACTAAGGATAATATCTGAATAAATAAGTACATGTCTAAGTGGTTTACCATGTTCATATGGTTTGTCATGTTTATATAAGTGGTTAACTAAGTATGACATCTGAATAAATAAGTACATGTCTAAGTAGTTTATCATGTTCATATAAATGGTTTGTCATATTTATATAAGTGGTTAACTGAGTATGATATCTGAATAAATACGTACATGTTTAAGTGGTTTACCATGTTCATATAAGTGGTTAGCTATGTTTATATAAGCGGTTAACTGAGGAGGACATCTTAAGAAATACGTCTAAATAGTTTTACCATGTTTAAATAAGTAGTTTGTCGTAGAAAATCTAACAAAAGAATATAATTAGCTCTCCGTATACAATAAAAATAAATATATTTTCTCTTCTTTGCCAATGGGACCAATATGACACTCTTCAAAATGAGTTAAAGTCTCATTTTTCTTAAGTTTAATTATTAATTTAAGTTCATCAGATAAAGTACCAAGTTGGTTGCAACGCTTTCCACGTTTTCATAATTGATTTGAAGGTGATAGTGATTTTTCTACGAGTTTCTGTACATTGGACCACACAATAGCAACGGGACCATCAATTACGTGTCTCTGCTCTTCCTCGTTCTGCCAACAAAAGCTAAACGCTTCAGAATTTTGAACCTAGAACTAGATTCGTGTAATAAAATAATAAAAAACAAATCTTCAAAAATTAATCCAAACCACATGTTGAAGGATAATGCATTCACATAACTAATCTTCATGCTTTCTTCTGCTATAAATAGAAGCACTGGTGCTTGGTTCTTGAGCAGAAACAGAAGGATTATAAAACTTAAGAAGCAGAAAGAGAAAGTAAGGAGATGGAGTTGAAGGTGTTGGTGAAGGTAGCTTTGGTGCTTTTTCTGGTGGGGTTCGCAGCAACTACTGTGGACGCTCGTTTCGATTCACTTTCCTTCATCACTGAGAAGGTCCCCAACGGTAACGGTGGTGGCAATTACCCTGTGAAATCCACCGCTGCTGCATGCTGTGATTTTTGTACTTGTACAAGATCAATCCCTCCACAGTGCCGATGTCAAGATGTTAGGAGTGATGGATGTCACGGAGGTTGTAAAAATTGCATTAATCTTCTGACGTATCCTCCGCGGTATATTTGTGCAGACATAACTGACTTCTGCTATCCTCCATGTGACTCCTCCATTGCCGAAGCTCACTAGGAATGAGCAGGCATCAATAACTCTCATGTGAGGTAAAGCTGCTAGGCTTTATCCTCTTCTAGGCATCATGGAATAAAGAGTGATCTTAATAAAATAAATATTTCGTCATGCATATGTTCATAGTTTGTTTTCCTTTTCATTTATCTCTACTTTTCAATTAATATGTTACTTACTTCTCTAATTTCGGACACAGCCGAAGGATTCTGCAAATAATCAATAACACATTCATAATATTTGTATTTACAAGAAACAAAATAATGCACTATAACAATAAGATGGCGTAGGCCAAACATATAATGACATCACTTTTAATTCAAAATTTTATGGATCTTCTTTCTTATATATTATTTAACTTTCTTATTTTTATTCAATGTGTCACTTAGACTCGCTCTTGAATTCCTAACAGTTTCAGTCTATTAGATTGATTTAAGTGCACTAGTGTAAAAATTGTTTCTTGAGTCTTTTGACGATAATTGTTATATGAACGTCTTAATAAAAATGTGATGATATTTTTTCTCTTGAGAAAATCTAAGGAGAGAAATACTAAAATAAGAATAACAAAAATAAAGACTGAACTACATTACTTTCAACTCTTAAAACCTTGTGGATTGAAATATCGGGAGATAAACAAAAATGAAAATTGAGCTACATTACTTTCAACTCTCAAAACCCTGTGGATTGAAACATCCAGAGATAAACAAAAATAACTGAGTCAGACCCATACAATAAAATGATTCTACATTCAATACAAAAGCTTAAAACATTAAATTTTGTGAATTTTTTTTTTATATATTACTCAACTTTCTTATTTATAATTAATGTGAGACTTAGACTCACACTTTATATTTAACCATTTCTGAACTTTACTTGAAAACAAATATCTTTTCACACTTACTATTCATTTGACAACTACTTTTTATAATAAAATATTAAATCAAATAATAATAATAATAAATATATAAAAATATTTTATGGAACTATAGTTTGAATGTAAGAGAAAAATGATGGTATATATATTTAAGATTGTATCGAACCATCTATACTATACTTGTGCTATGATATACTTGTGTTATGATATAATTGTATTAGTATAGTAAAATCTAATTAATTGTTTTTGTGAATAATTTGTTTGGTCTCTAATTGAATGCATGTTTGAGATAATTATAAAACAGAGCAAAATAAAACAAACTACACATGTTGTCAGTTGAAAGTTGATCAAAAATTTAACAAAAGAAAATTTAATATATACATGACAGTCATTGCTAAAGAATAGTTGATTTATCTCTAACACATGACAACAACAGCTACGATCTTAAATTTTTTCTTAAAATATTAAAACAAATTAAAAAAAATAAATCAAAATTGAATTGGTCACGTTTTGCCGCGTTTGACAGTTTTTTTGAAGGGGACGTGAAATTTCTAGTTTCTACATATTGGACCACATTTAAGTATCTTTGTTGGTGGACCAGAATGTGATTATTTCTTAATTGTCATAAACAGATAGGTCAATTTTGATAAAATATTTTGGACAAATATCTTAAATAGCAATATCTTAGGAGAAAAGATTATGAGATGAACTAAACTATAACTTTTTATGTTATCTATTTATGATTCACAAGATTGGGGCACTGCAGTAAGAACTGATATTTTTGGAAGACTTTCTAAATTTGAAGTACTAACAGGGACTAAAGCCTCCAAGGCTTTGCAATAGCTTATTTGTGCATGAAATAAATAACTCAACTTTCAGAATAAAAGCTACTTCGCCAAGATTCTGTGTTTTGCCAAATACCTGGACGCAGTGTTGTTTTTCAGTTTTATTTGATATTTTTTAGTGAAAACAGCATCCAAAGGATGTAAAAATAATTAAAAATATGAAAGAGCCAAACCAAAAGTCATCATATATGGTTAGTAGAATATAAATTCAGATAAATCGATTCTATTTTTATTGAAACATTGTCATACATACGAAGAAAATATTTTGTTTATTACTATAAGAGAATGTTTCGTGACCTTAACATTAACAAATTCTTGTATACGAACGAATTTTAAAAGTTATTTTTGTAGACTTATTATTATAAAAAATAAAAAGATGAACAAAGATGAACAAAAATGAACATAGCATATGAGAATGGAAATATTCTTTTTGTTTTTTTTTATGTTTCAGTAGAAAATCGAATATGAATATATACAACCCATCCTAGGTATAACTAAATCAAGAAAACAAAATAAAATTATTACAATATGGTAATGTCATAAAACAAATAAATAGAATTGATGGTAATTTGATTCTATCATAAAGATAAAATCACATAATTGATATTAGTTTCCTTCAAGAAGCCTTGTATCCATATCCTCTCAAACCTCCCGCAAGCTGGGGAACAAATATTGATGAGACCCAGCCTAGAACAAATATTTTTGAAAGACTGAGAACCTAAAGCTTTTGTATAAATGTCTGATAGTTACTCTATGGTAGAAATGGGAAGCAAATGGATGAGATCCTTCTTTAATTTTTCTCTAACAATGTGACAATCTATTTCTATATGTTTGGTGAGCTCATGAAATCATGAAACACTGGATTTGCTGCAATATATCTTGTTGAGTCATTGTCGCAATATAATAAAAAAGATGGTTGCTCAAAAGGAACTTTCAGGTCTTGAAGAAGATAGACTAGTAATTGAATTTCACAAGTAACAATGGTCATTGCCTAGTGTTCATCTTCACAAGAACTCTTTCATATTGTTCCTTGCTTCTTTGATTCCCAGGATATAAGGAAATTTCTAAGATACACACTAAAACTAGTCACTGATTGTCTTGAATCACTACAAGTGCCTCAATCACTATCACAACAAGCTTTGAGATTGGCAGAACTGCTAGAAGAGAAAAATAAACCAAGAATTGGAGCTCTTTTAATATATTTGAGAATTTTAATTGATGCATTATGCAATTGTAGGCTTATCAAGAAATTGAGAAAGTTGTTGAATAGAAAATGTGATGTCAGGTCGGGTATTAGTGAGATACATAAACCTTCCAATCAACCTTTTATAGGCATGAACATCAGTAAAAGGCACACTTCCAATAAAAGATAATTTAACAAGATTATCTATAAGAGTGATTGCAGGTTTACAAGCTAAAAGACCTGCATCCATTAACAATTCCCATGCATATTTCCTTTGATTCATCATTATCCCTTTCTTACTTCTTGCTACTTCAAAACCAAGAAAATATCTTAAATCACCAAGATCCTTGATCTTGAATGTCTTATTCAAAGCTTCTTTGACTCGGTCAATCTCTTATTTATCATTTCCTGCCAAAATTATATCATCTACATACACCAATAATGTTGTAAAAGATCCTTAAGGAGAATTAATAAATAAGGAATAATCATTCATAGATTGAGTATATCTCACAAAAATAAAAAAGGATAGCAAACCACTCCCTGTCAGCTTGCTTACGGCCATATAAAGCCTTTTTTTAATTTACAAACTTGTCCTGATTGAATAGAAATCAATCCAGAAGGAGCAATCATGTATACATCTTCTTTCAACTCTCCATGTAAGAAGACATTATTTATGTCTAACTGTTTTAACTCCCAATTATATATAGAGGCTAGAGAAAGAAACAACCTTATAGTGGTCATCTTTGCTAATGGAGAAAAAGTTTCAAGGTAGTCAATGTCCTCTATTTGTGTGTATCCCTTCACTACTAATCTTGCTTTATATCTTTCAACAGTCCCATCAGCATTATACTTTATTTTGAATACTTATTTGCAACCTATGGCAGTTTTGTTCTTGGAAAGAAGAACAGTCTCCCATGTTTGATTTGACTTCAAAGCAGATATCTCACACTATATAACCTTCCTCCAACAGTCATATTTCACAGCTTCAGAATAAGTGTTTGGCTCAACATGTGAAGAAATAGACATAACAAAAGGTTTATAAGATGGTGATAATTTATCATAAGACAAAACAGAATTCAAAGGATATTTAACTCTAAAAGATGTATTGGAAACATTGAGATTACAACAATAATCCTTTAGATACTCAGGTGGTCTTTTTGGTCTGGTACTCATTTGAATGGACTGTGTTGTTTCATGATTCTCATTAAGGTTTTGGTCTCTATGGGAACAAACTTCTTTAGGGATCTGAATGTCTGATTCATGGTCATCATTAACATTATTTTCAATATTATCACAGGGTGTAAAAATGACTTGTGATGGCTGATTCAAATTAGGTTGATCTTCTGTAAAAAGATTTTGATCATGAATGTCTGGACTGTCAGTTTCATTGCTAGCATCTCAACCCTTTGATATGGAAAAACATGTTCATAGAAGACAACATTCATAGACACAAAAATTTCTCTTGATTGAATATTCAACAAAATATATCCTTTTGTCCCCTTTTTAAAACCAATAAAAACATATTTTGATGCCCTTGATCAAATTTACTTCTATTTATTGACAAAGTGCTAGCATAGCATAAAGATCCAAACACCTTTAATTGATTAAAATCTGGTGGAGTTTTGTAAAGCATTTCATGAGGAGAAAAATCATTTAAAACAGGTGTGGGAAGCATGTTTATAATATGCACAACATGTATCATAGAATATGACCAATAAATTTTGTGTAAATGAGATTGTATCATGAGAGCTCTTGTTACATTTAATAAATGACCATGTTTCCTTTCAACTATACTATTTTGTTGTGGAGTATTGACACATGAAGTTTGATATATTATTCCTTTGTTGATAAAAAAGTTAGCCATGAAAAATTCAGTCTCATTATCACTTCTTGTTACTTTAATTGTTTCTTAAATTGTATTTGAATAAAAACAACAAAATTTTCCAAAATCTTAACAACTTTTGATTTTTGTTTTAAAGGAAAAACCCATGTATACCTCGAATAATCATCAACTATGGTCAAGAAATATTTATGAACATGAATTGATGACGATGAGTATGGTTCCCACACATCAACATGAATCAAATCAAAATATTTTTTAGATTTAGATGCACTAAGCGGAAAGGGAAGTTTTTTTTTGCTTTGCAAAATGACAAATATCACAAATAAAAGATTTGTTATACTTAACAAAAGGAAAATTATTTTTGATAACATCAATAGATTTGTTTGAAACATGACGTAACCGAAAATGTCAAAGAGTTTCGAGATCACTAGCAGTGAAATTGATAGTATTGGTGATATGTGGAGATTTGACAGGTTTGATTTGAAGGTTTTGATAAGAAGAGACCCTGAGTATATAAAGTCTATCTTACATCTCAGCTGATCCAATAACTTTCAAGGAGTTTTTTCCTTAATGTGACAACCATTAGAATAAAAAATAATCACACAAGATAAATTATCAATTAACTTTGCTACTGAAAGAAGATTAAACGTGAACCTAGAAATATATAAAACATTATCTAGGACATGATCTTGATTGATGAAAACACTTCCACAATAATTTGCAATGACTTGATTTCCATTTGGTAATTTGACAGAGATAGGATTAATTTGATAATATGAAGTGAAAGTAGTCAAGGATGAACAAATATGATCAGTAGCACCACTATAAAAAATCCAAGAACTAAAGGAAGAGAAAAAATTATTACCAGTGTATGTTGTGTCGGAAGAAATAACAGAGATTTAATTAGAGACATTATCACTAGATTTAGACTGTTGTATGAGGGCTAACAATATTTGATACTGCTAAGGAGTAAAACCAATTTGTTGAAAATGTACTTCTGACCTTGAACCTTCATGATTCTGCTGGTTACTATTACAATATGCTTTCTGATTTTTAAACTTGAACTGATGTGGAAAACCATGTTTTTTATAGCATGTACCAATCACATGCCCTATCCTCCCACAATGACTGCAGACTTTGGAAGTATATAGTCTTTCGTAACTTTTTCTACTAGTATCAATATTTTCCTTTGACTAATTATAAAAAAATTGTCTCTCTTGTTGTGTATCGAGAAAACAAATCATATGTTGCTGAGAACTAACATGGTAAGATGAACTAAAATCTTTTGAAGGATCAACAATTTCGGCCATGATAAATGTAGTAAATAGAGCTCTCAAATTAGAGCTCTGATACCATATTATGATAAATAAATAGATGAACAAAAATAAACATAGGATATAGAATGAAAATATTCTCTTTCATTTTTTATATTTGATCAAAAGTAGATAAGTGAATATATACAAGTACTCAACCCATTCTAAGTATAACTAAATCAAAAAAATAAAATAAAATTATTACAATATGATAATGTCATAAAAAAAATTGATAGTAATTTGATTCTATCATAAAGACAAAATCACATAATTAATATTAGTTTCCTTCTAGTCTTGTATTCATATCCTCGGAAACTTATAAAAAGAGTTAACATACACTGAAAATCATTAGCGTGTTGATATATTTTATAATAAACAATTTTATGATAAACAATTTATTTTAATTAAAAATAAATAAATAAACAAAAATTATCATGAGGTAATTTGTTAAATGATAAAAAACTGAACTAGATAAAAAAAATACTTTTTAAAAAAAATTATAAATCACAACAAAACTCTCTTGATTTAAAAAATATGAAATTACTCATTCTAAAAGATAAAGAATTTTTTTTTTAAGAAATTTTTAAATAATTGAATAAAATAATTATTTATTATTAAAGATAATCAATTAATCTATTCTTTCTTTAATTTAAAAAAACCCTTTAAGATAGTTTTAATTAATTATTTTTTGACTTCATGGATTATTTTCAAAACGCTGAATTTCTTATATTGTTTAACATAATCGACTATTTCATATAATAATCGATTATTTGGAAACATGACAAATCTTTTTTTTACGGACATAATTTGTTATATTTTAAAATAATTGATTATATATTTAATTATTTCTTAATATAATTGATTATTATGTTTAGAAAATGTGTAAAACTAGTTTTTCAATGTAAACTTGTTCTAAATTATCTTATAGTTGGATTTATACTTGCAATTAAAATCTTTCACATTTACAACTTTGTTTGGTAAGGACACAAGGAATGCACTGTGATGGAATATTTAGTATATATTTGGACAAACTCTTTTATAGGTATATAATACAATATATATCTGACAGTTAACATATAAAAGCTCTTTTATATGACTTTTCTCATTCTTATTTTTAGTTTATGTAGAAACAAATTTTAAATCCATTCATTTTTTTATTTTTCCTAAACATACTTATTAGTTTCAATATATAATAGTTCTAATTGCTTATGTTAATAAATTTAAAATAAATTATTTCCGAAAAAGTTAAAATCTTTTGAAAACCACATTGTTAATAAACTTATTATTAGTTATGGTTTGTTTGGATTAGAGAGTAAATTTAAGTTCATTTGAGATGAAAGTGTGTGTGTTTGGATTAAGAGAAAAAATAATAAAAAATAAAAAGAAAGTTTATGAAAGCTTGTGAGTTATGTAATAGATATAATTGATAAAATAATTTTTTTTAATAGATAAAATAAGATTAAGTATAATTATAAATAAAATTAAAAAGCTAAAAAAGTTATTATTATTTTTATTTTATAAAAATATTTTAATTTTATTATTATTTATAATTTTATTACTATTTTTTAAATTATCTTATTTTTATTATTATTTTATAATTTATTATTAATACTTTTAATTTTTTAGTTTATTAATATTTATAATTTTATTATATTTATTTATTTATTTATTTAAGTATTTAACATGAAACATATATTAAAAATATTTAATTTATTTTATGTAACATTCTTATTTTATTTTTAATTTAATTATTATATATTTTTTAATTATTTATTATTTTTAAATATAAAATTAAATATTATCTTACATTTTATTTAATTTTATTTATTTAATTATAAAAGTGCAACTTTCTTCGTAAATCATGCCTCCTGTGCAAAGAAAGTTTTAAAGGAAGATTTTTTTTTTCATAAAATTATGTCTCGTTTTTTGAAATAACATTAAAACCGTAATACAAAATGCTTATTATACTTAATAAACCCTTAAAATATTAATAATATCTTTGTTATTTTATATATTAAATAATTTTTCTTCTCACATTTATATAAACATCTTTTTTGTATTTTGTTTTTTTAAAACGTTGATAAGATATTTACAATTTAATATGATTAATTTTAAAAATTTAATTTAATACATTATTTTTAAATATTTATTTTTTTATAACTAATTTAATGTTACTTGAAAAATGTAGATAATTTTTAATATTTATTAAATTTTTTATTATTTTGTATCAAGAAAGTTTATTATTATTTATAATAAAGAGAATAATTAACAACTTTTTATACTTATTTACGTACGTGATTCAATATAAAAAAGAAATAAAATATATTTAATAAATAAATTTTAAAATAAAAATAATGAAGAGACTGTGGAGATATTGAATAAATATTTATGAAGTGCAGAAACAATATAAACCCTAACCAACGCAACTGCCTAACACTCGCCTTTCTTAACCTCCTTCTTTCCACCCCTTGAAACAACATTTGAACATATTATATGAATCCGATTGCTCAAATTTAGTACTTAGTTGATATTATTTAAGTTTAATCATTACTTTAATTTCATCAGCTAAAGTACCAAGTTGGTTGCAACGTTTCCCACGTTTTCATAATTGATTTGAAGGTGGCAGTGATTTTCTACGAGTTTCTGTACATTGGGCCACACAATAGCAACGGGACCATCAATTACGTGTCTCTGCTCTTCCTCGTTCCGCCAACAAAACCTAAACGCCTAAGAATTTTGAATGCTAGAACTAGGCTCGTGTAAAAAAAATAATAAAAAACAAATCTCGAAAATTTAATCCAAACCACATGTTGAAGGATAATGCATACACAGAACTAATCTTCATGCTTTCTTCTTCTATAAATAGAAGCACTGGTGCTTGGTTCTTGAGCAGAAACAGAAGCATTATAAAACTTAAGAAGCAGAAAGAGAAAGTAAGGAGATGGAGTTGAAGGTGTTGGTGAAGGTAGCTTTGGTGCTTTTTCTGGTGGGGTTCGCAGCAAATACTGTGGACGCTCGTTTCGATTCACTTTCCCTCATCACTGAGAAGGTCCCCAACGGTAACGGTGGTGGCAATTACCCTGTGAAATCCACCGCCGCTGCATGCTGTGATTTTTGCACTTGTACAAAATCAATCCCTCCGCAGTGCCAATGTGAAGATGTTAGGAGGGATGGATGTCACGGAGGTTGTCAAAATTGCATTAATATTCTGACGTATCCTCCACAGTATATTTGTGCAGACATAACTGACTTCTGCTATCCCCTATGTGATTCCAAAGCTCACTAGGAATGAGCAGGCATCAATAACTCTCATGTGAGGTAAAGCTGCTAGGCTTTATCCACTTCTATGCATCAATGGAATAAAGAGTGATGATCTTAATAAAATAAATATTTCGCCATGCATATGTTCATAGTTTTGTTTTCTTTTTCATTTATCTCTACTTTTCAATTAATATGTTACTTCTCTAATTTCGGACACAGCCCAAGGATTCTGCAAATAATCAATAACAACTAATAATAATAATAATAAATTCATAATATTTGTATTTATAAGAAACAAAATAATGCAATATAACAACAATATGATGGTGTGCTTAAGAAAAAAATGTTGTCGAGTTAATAAATTTGAAAATTTTATTTACCAAAACATTTAAAACATTTTCAACACTGCAAAATTGGAAATAAATTCAGTTATTGTGAATGAAAACGATAATCCGAGTGACTTTGGTGGTTTCAGTCTATTAGACTGATTTAATTGGATTCGTGTAAGAATTGTTTTTTAGTCTTTTGAAGATAATTATTATTGGAACATTGATAAAAGCGTGATGATATATGTTAGATATTCAAGAGTGAATTTAAGTCTTATATTAAGTAGAAATGAGATTGTTGAGTAATATATAAAAAAGAAGACCTACAGACCTAATGTCTTAAGGTTTTAAGTTGAAGGTAATGTCATTCCCTTATGCGGATCAAAAGTCGATTTCACACCAATATATACGAAGGAAAATATCTTTTTGACACTTATTATTTTACTACATTCATTTCACAACTAAAAAATTAAATCAAATAATAATAATAAATATATAAAAATATTATAATAAAATAATAATCTATGGAATTATAATTTGAATATAAGTAAAAAATAATGATGCACTTTTTAATGATAAAGAATAAAATTAATAGAAAAACTACTTTAATCCTATTACAAAATAATTCCTCTACACACCTTACTCTTAAAACTAAACGTCTAGTTATACAAAATACTCAAACTCCCTCCATGACCTAGTTTCTAGTTCCATGATTCAACCGAACTCCTAAAATCTAACTCCAAGATCGAGTATCAAAGGCCGAGTTCCTAACACCAAGCTCCTTGACCAAGCTATCAAGACCAAGCTCCTATAGACCTAGCTCTCCAAACCGGGCTTTCGCAGGTCAAGTTCCAAGATTGAGCTTCCAAACCTAACTCTAAGACCAAACTCTTAAGTGAATTTCCAAAGCCAATCTCTCAAGACCAAACTCCTTGACCGGTATTGTATGTTACATTCAACCATCTATATTATACTTGTGCTATGATATACTTGTGTTATGATGTCAAGTATAATAAAATATAATTAATTGTTTCTGTTAATAATTTGTTTAGTCTCTAATTGAATGCATGTTTGAGATAATTATAAAACAGAAAAACTGAAACAAACTACACACGTTGTCAGTTGAAAGTTGATCATAAATTTAACAGAAGTAAATTTAATATATACATGACAGCCATTGCTAAAGTATAGTTGATTTATCTCAAACAAATCACAACAACAGTTACGATTTTAATTTTTTTCTGAAAATATTAAAACAAATTAAAAAACAATAAGCCAAAATTGAATTGGTCACGTTTTGCAGCGTTTGACAGTTATTTTGAAGGGGACGTGATATGTTTAGTTTCTACAGATTGGACCACATTTTAGCAATGCGAGCCTATTATTGGAAGTATCTTATGTGATTATTTCTTAATTGTCATAAACAGATAGGTCAATTTTGATAAAATATTTTGGACAAATATTTTAAATAGCAATATCTTAGGATATAACTTTGTATGGTATCTATTTATGATTCACAAAATTGGGGCAGTGCAGTAAGACTTGATATTTTGGAAGATATTCAAAATTTGAAGTACTGATGCTAATAGAGGGACTAAAGCCTCCGAGGCTTTGCAATCGTTTATTTGTGCATGGAATAAATAACTCAACATTCAGAATCAAAGCTACTTCGCCAAGATTCTGTGTTTTGCCAAATACCTGGACGCAGTGTTGTTTTTCACTTTTATTTGAATTTTTTTAGTGAAAACATCATGCAAAGCATGTAAAAATAATTAAAAATATGAAAAAGCCAAACCAAAACTCATCATATATGGTTAGTAGAATATAAATTCAGATAAATCGACTCTATTTTTATTGAAATATTATCATACATATAGGTGAGACAAAAATAAGAAGAAAATATTTTGTATATTACTAGAAGAGAATGTTTCATGACCTTGACATTAACAAATTCTTATATATGAAGGAATTTTAAAAGTTATTTTTGTAGACTTATAAAAAGTGTTAAGGTATACTAAAAAAAATAGCGTGTTGATATATTTTATAATAAACAATTTATTTTAATTAAAACAAATAAATTAACAAAAATATCATAAGGTAATTTGTTAAATGATAAAAAACTGAATTAGATAAAAATACTCTTTAAAAAGATATATAATCATAACAAAACTCTCTTTATTTAAAAAATATGAAATTCCTCATTTCAAAAGATAGAGAATTTCTTTTTTAAAATTTTTTTGAAATAACTGAATAGAATAATTAATTGTTATTAAAGATAATCAATTAATTTATTTGTTTCTCATCCTAAAAAATACTTCAACATAGTTTTAATCAATTATTTCTTAACTTCATCTATTATTTTCGAAAGTCTGAATTTTTTATATTATCTAATATAATAGATTATTTCATGTAATAATCGATTATTTCGAAACATGTAAAAAACTACTTTTTTACTAATATAATTGATTACGTTTTAAAATAATTGATTATATATTTGATTATTTCCTAATATAATAGATTATCATGTTTAAAAAAATATATAAAATTAGTTATTCAATACAAACTTACTCTAAATTATCTTACAAATGGATTTATACTTTACATTTTTATCATATTAGAATATTGAGTAATGGAAAGATGAACTAATAATAAAAGGTACACACATCATCAAATTAATACATCATATTTTATTATACTTTACCAGCACATAATAAAGATATGTGTTGAGAGTAGAAAGTAATATACCCTTATCAATTTAACTTGATGAAGCACCTCATATATGTATAAGGGTTAAGATTTATGCGGATTTTTTCTAAGTAAACCTTTGTTTTGAGGTAATACTTACATTATTATAATTTCCTCTAATTTTTTCTACGAGCTACTTAAGCATTTATGTTTTTTTAAATTAACTACTTTTGGTTTAGCAATATTTTTTTCCATCTTTTTAGTTATAATTAATATATTTATGAATTATCATAAGAAAAAACTATATTTGTTAAATAAATATATTTGTATATAAATTTTTATTTTTTTAATTTAAAAGAAATATTTTTAATTTACTTTTTAGATAATTAAGGTTTTTAAATTAGAAATTAGAAATAATTTCACATTCGAAAAATGATAGATATAGAGAAAGGAAAAACTCAATCATCAAGTGTGATAGAAAAAAAATATTATGTAAGAAGCTATTATGACATTCCATACCTATTTACATATGTTAATAAATTTAATTTATTCCTACAATCATAATTAAGTGTACATATAAATAAATTATGATGACACATAGGTTAAATTGCATTCAAAATCTACACAAAATTTGTGTGAAGGTATATGTCAAATAGACTTTACCTATGAACATTATATCACCGTGACAATTTTTTTGTCTTTGATTAAAAGTGACTTTACTTATAGTGCATATTTATTTTTTTAATGATTTTTCTAGAAAAATAAAGGAGAATTTTTAGAAAAAGTTAATGATTAATTAGTTCAATTTAAATTTTTAAATATTTTACTTTAATTTCTCTCCTATAATTTTAGGATAAACAATGTATATTAATGCGAGTGAGAGAATAAAACACATTAAAAGGACATACTTTTTTTGAAACAAAATTATTCATCAATAAATTAGGAGTTAATAATTTTATGTCAATAATACGATTGAAAAATGGTATCCAAAAAAAAGATTAAATTGCCTCACGTGTATATAAATGAATGGATGGAAATGAAGGTGATCACTGTCAACTAGTAGTACAATATTCTGATTGGAAATACGACAAAAAAAAAAAAATACTCCACAAGATGGTAAATTAATGCACGTGATTCTTAAAATGATAAATAAAAAGGAAGATAATCAATGTCTGTATATAATAATCATACATATTCACTTCCAAATCATAGAATAAGCTATTTGTATTAGGTGCAGAAAGGGAAAGTGAGAGCAATGGAGTTGAAGTGTTGATGAAGGTAGGTTTAATGGTTTTCCTGATAGGGTTCAGTGCAACTACTACAGTTAATTATTTTATCTCAATATTAATATGGTTGTAATTGAAATTACGCTAATAATAATAATAATAACTATATATAATAATCACAACAACTATTATAAGTTTTTGGTCAAAACAAAGTCTGTTATAATAACAGTGATAACAGTACGCTGACGTTGGTATTGTAACATTTATAATAGGGATTTTAATGATAATAATAATAATAATATTATTATTATTATTATTATTTATTATAACATTTATTATTATTATAATTAGGTGTTAAAAACTTTGTGCTAAACTGTGGAGAAAATAATTATGTATTAAGATATTAGTGTTCGATGTTTGTAAGTGAAAGCAACAGCAATTATAAATGAGATTAATTTTAATATATCGAAAAATCGTGAAAAAAAAAATGGTGAACCCTAAATAAAAGAAGGAAAACATGACATGCATTGTAGGGCATTTCTTCCCTCTCCTCTATAATTTCAACCTGCATGTTCCTAAACTAGAATGTAAATTTGGAATTTTCAAAATTGTGAGAGTGCATGTTGAAATTATGGAGGTGCAGGAAGAAATGGACTGATTTTTATTGTTAACATTACACTGCTTCACATGGATTGAATCTATTTATTAAGAACATTTTGCCACTGCAGCATCCACTGTGGCCCAACTATATATATATTACTTTATTTCCTTCATTTATTTATGCACTAATGTAATAAAATAGTATACTTAAACTATTTTTCTTAACATGGTTACATCTAAAAGTCATCTATGCTATATGGTAAAAAAGTTATCTATGTCAAAATAAATGCAAAATCAAAACTAACAAAAAAAACGATGCATATAT
>Ga0209489_106740_pt1 | contig 18081 bp, 12 predicted proteins | sample SiratrowhiteBW_FD_187527 | JGI IMG/M metagenome (GOLD analysis project Ga0209489, IMG submission 187527) | Root nodule microbial communities of legume samples collected from California, USA - Siratro white BW (SPAdes) (version 2) | ecosystem: Host-associated > Plants > Roots > Nodule | place...
CATATGCATCAGCCATAGGAAGTCTGATGTACGCAATGGTCTGTACTAGGCCAGACATTGGCCATGCAGTGGGAGTTGTAAGCAGGTTTATGGCAAATCCAGGAAAAGCTCATTGGGAAGCAGTCAAATGGATTTTAAGGTATCTACAAGGCACAACAGAAAAATGTTTGTACTTTGGAAAAGGAGATATAAAAGTACAGGGTTACGTAGATGCAGACTTCGGAGGTGAAGTGGATCACCGAAGAAGTACCACCGGTTACATTTTTACTGTTGGTACTACAGCTGTCAGTTGGATGTCGCGGATACAAAAGATTATTGCATTATCCACTACAGAGGCTGAGTATATAGCAATAACAGAAGCTAGTAAAGAGTTGATATGGCTTCAAGGATTGATAACAGAGCTGGGATTCATCCAAGAAAAGAGTGTTTTGCACAGTGACAGTCAGAGTGCAATACATCTGGCAAAGAATTCAGCATTTCACTCTAGAACAGAGCACATTGATATTTGTTACCACTTTATCAGGTCTTTACTTGAAGATGAGGTGTTGACATTGAAAAAGATTATAGGAAGCAAGAACCCAGCAGACATGTTAACAAAGGTGGTGACTATTGATAAACTGAAGTTGTGTTCAACTTCAGTTGGCCTGCTAGAATAACAGACCAAAGAAGACTGCTGCATCGATCAAGGTGTGAAGACAAATTGAAATCAGTCTTCAAGTGGGAGATTGTTGGTTAAAAGTCAAACGTAAGGCATTACGTTCGGTGCCTAATTTTCGGTGCCTAATTTTGTTGAAAATTTGTGTTGCACAGTACCCATATTCTTCTTATAAATACCAAAGTCATTCACCCAGTTTATGCATCCCATTTGCTCCATTCCAATCCCAGCACAAGAGAGCAATTCTATATGTTTGAGTGAAGAAATTTTTCTCACAACAAGAGAAAAATTTTGGGATCCGTGGGTATAATTAGGTTATGGGTTGTGAGTGGTTGTGAGTGATTGTGAGTAACTTTGAGTGTGTTATAAACACTGAGTGTATTTTCTCCTTTCTTAGTAAAAGATCTGCAGCAGTCCGGAGACGTAGGCAGTATTGGCCGAACTCCGTTATCAAATTGGTGTGTACAATTATTCCGCTGTTATTTCACTCTCATAAATCTGACTTGATGGAAAAGTTCTACGTATTTTTCCCAACAATTTCATTGAAAACTGATCTCAACTCTAGCGTGAGGAAGGAATTTCTGAAAAAGGTATGTGTTTAATTTTTTTATTGAACATTGTTACAGTTCTTGTGGTTATAACATCTGAGAACCCATTGGTTATGCATAGACATATATCTACACCATATGTTTAAACATTTAAGACGGCTTATTAGGACAACATGCTAGAAAATTATTATAATTTATTTGACAATTCTTTAAAATAAATAGTCATAGATAAATCGTACTCAAACTATTAACAATAACCTATTGCAAGCTACATATAATATATATATATATATATATATATATATATATATATATATATATATATATATATATATAATATCTTATGTACGACTTGTTAAATAATTCTTCAAAATAATAGTTATAATTGCATTACTCTTCATACTTTTTAACTATAGCCTGTTCTAACTCCCGGTGACAAAAATAAAATGGATGTAATTTTAATTATCAAAGTTTTCTTCTATAATGTGTAATTTAAATTTAGACTCTATATCTATAATTTAAATTTAGACTCTATATCTATAATTTAAAGTTGAAACTATATTTATAATTTTATGTAAGTTCTTTGAATTCTACATTATCTGAGAATCTATAATTTCGATATTAATCAAAAAAGAAGTTTTCAAAACTATCTTTTATTTATATTTCAAAAGAGAGAGGAGAAGAAATTTATTTTATATCATAATAAAATAAAATCGTTACTAACTCTATTAACGTTATAAGAATAATAACATATCACATTGATTATTTTTTTTATTGAAGTCAACCCTATAAATTATTTGACCATAATTATAATAATATTTATTTCAAATATTATTATAATATTTCACTTAGTTCATGTTATAACTTAAAGATTTAACAATATAAGAACATACTTTTCATTAAAATAATCAAGTTATAATTTTTAATTAGAATTAAATCAACCGAATCACGGTGATTCATGTGAATTAATAATAGATTCACACAACTTATTTTTTTTTTCTGAAAATTAGTAATAGATTCACACAAAATTAGAAAGAAAAATTAGAAAATGATTGAAATAACATGTGAAACATAACTTAATGCGATAGCAAAATAAAATCAAACTAAAATTAAGAGAAGATGTAATGTACATCCGTGTCTTTTAATTTAGTCTCATTCATTAAGCATGGAAGTTAACTTTTTAAATCAATATTTATTTAGTTAGATTCCAAAGCTGAAAAAAAAAAAAAAACCATTGCTTAAAATTAATAGGAAACAATAATTTATGACGGTTTTAAAAACTATAGAATTCAATTAAAACAACCAAAAAATTAAAAATAGTAAGATTTCTTATAATTAACTTCTATGCTTAAATTAAAATTATACGACTTTCAATTTTAGGAAACTTAAATAGAATTTTAAATCTAACTCATATTTGACTTTTTTTTTTTTTCAAAGAAGCGAAATAGAATTTTGTAATAAAAATGTAATTTCAGGAGAAAAACTATTAAAATTGATGAGTACATTTCTGAATAATTAGTTATAAATAAAGTTAGTGATAGATCATACTTTTATTTATTCGTTGACATGTGGTGATTGCTGCATCATGGAAGAGTCCTAGGAAGAGTCTTGAATTCAAAGGTATGGGAGAGCTACAAGAGATATGGCGTGTCTCAGTGCAGATCCCAGACTTCTGCTTCAAATACTTGGAAACCTTCATTGTGGACGACTGCCACTTTTCATCAGATGCAGTAATACCCTTCAATTTGCTTCCTTTATTACCTGAGTTGCGAACATTGGAAGTTCGAAACTGTCATTCTGTCAAAACCATATTTGATGCCCAATCTGCACAAAACACAGTTACTTTTCTTCTCAAAAACTTAGTTTTATGGAAGCTGCCAAATCTGGAAAGTGTTTGGAATGAAGATCCTGCTGAAATTGTTACAGAGGCTAATCCACCTCATCCAAACGAAACAAATCCTAAGCTTACGTTACCCAGCATGACGTCATTGACACTATGGGATTTGCCCAAGTTCAAGCATAATACTATACATTGCATTCATGATGCAACAGCAAAGGTTTGCCCATTTTCCAAACATAGATTCTTATACCTGCATTTCATTCGTTAAAAGTGCTTAAATCTTCATAAACAATCTCCTACGAATCATACAAAGATTTTTCATTATTTTCTTCACGTATTCTCATTTATCAAAATTTTCATCAAAAATATTAGCTGCTACCTGGCCTGGCTAGTTCACACCTATTTTTATTTTATATTGCTTTATTTAGTTTTTCGCTAATTATCAAGCTTATTTTAGCATGAAAATTCACAATTTCAATTTTATACAGAGAGCCGAATCTATGACTCTGGTAACCTGCTTTTACTTATTGGTTTCTCTTTGTAGCTAATTACGCCCAACTTAGCGCATCTGACAGTGGGTGAAAATGAATTGAAGATGATAGTGGATGGTGAATTTCAGACATACCTTTTACACAAGTTAAAAGTTCTTACTCTGTGCTTTGATACTGAGTGTGATGAATTTCCGGAATATGGATTTCTACAAGAGTTGTCAAATGTAAAGAAGCTTGTGGTGTATAACAGTTCCTTCAAAGTGATTTTCTGCCTTCAAAGACCAAATAATAGTGAACATCTATTACAACTAAAAGAATTGCGCTTGGAGTCTCTTGGAGAGATGGTTTCCATTGGGTTAGAGAACTCTTGGACTGAGTCCTTTCTCGGAAATCTAGAAATCTTTGAAGTCAGTAGCTGTTCTTGTTTAGAAAACTTGGTATCATGCTGAGTGTCTTTCTCAAATCTGATATGTTTAAAAGTAGAAAATTGTGATAGCTTGTCATATTTGTTCACATCTTCAACCGCCAGAAGTTTGACTCAACTCCAAAGAATGGAGATAGGACGGTGTAACTCAATTGAAGAGATAGTGTCTAAGGAGAAAGGGGGAGAATCAGATGAGGATGAGATAATATTTCCGCAGCTCAATTGTTTGTATCTTTATAAGTTATTGAATCTGAGAAGGTTTTACAGAGAGAGTTTGAGTTTTCCATTGTTGAACGAATTGTCAATTACAGATTGTCACGAGATGATAACTTTATGTGAAGGAACTTTAAAGGCAAGCAAGTCGTACTTTGGATTTAATTACTCATTTATTCCATTGGAAACTATGAGGAAGGAATTTCTGAAAAAGGTATGTGTTTAAATTTTTTTTGTTGATCAATGCTACGATTCTTGTGCTTATAACATTTGAGAACTCGTTGGTTATGCAGAGACATAGACAACATGCTCGAAAATTATGACAATATTTATTTAATATTTCTTCAAAATAAATACTCATAAATGAATCATACTTAAACTATTAAAAATAGCCAACTGCAGGTCTAGGCCACATAAACTATATAAAAGTGTAATCATATGTACCACTTGTTAATCAATTCTTCAAAACAATAGTCATAATTACATTACTCTATGTTTTTGACTATTAAGAGTAGCCTACTGTAAGTCTAGGTGATAGAAATAAATATGGATGTAGTTTTAATTATTACAGTCTTTTTCTATAACTTCTAATTAACATTTAGACACAATATTTATAATTTTAAGTGGAAAGTATAATATTTATTTACAATTTTAATTAATAACTATAGTGAAACTTTTGGGGAAAAATTTAAAAGTGCTATACTCAATGTTTGATGTTATGATAACTAAATAAAATTATAAGTCTCACTTCTTAACTTGTTTTGGCAAGAAATGAAGTCAAGTAATGTAAATTAGAAATCGTGGTTCAGTACAATTTTTTTTAAACCAGTAGAAACCACATTTTTTCTTATGATAAAAAAAAATTATTAATAATTATTAAAGAATATAGTAATAGTTTTTATAATTTTATTATCGGTAGTTTTTACCGTGTAAGTAAATTTTTTATTATGGATAGTTAATTATGTTTAAAAACACTAACAAACCTAAACAGTAAAATGATATAAAATGAGAGAATCCTTATTACTATTATAAATAGATATCGTCAATTACTTTTTGTTTCGTAATAAAGAATAATTATCAATAAATTAATGAATATTTCATATTTGTAAAGTACTAGTTTAAAAGGGTCTTGTAAATAATTATTTCATATTTTATTTATTCTTTGCACTTGCAGATTTCAGAGCTTGAAGAACTCGATCTCAAAAGTAGGCCAGCAGTACAAGAGATATGGCACGGCTCACTGCAGATTCCCAACATGGGCTTCAGTAAGTTGGACACACTGATTGTGGACGACTTCCAGTTTTTATCAAATGCGGTGCTTCCCTTCCATTTCCTTCCTTTATTACCTGGACTGCGATCATTGCAAGTTCGAAAGTGTAATTCTGTCAAAACTATATTTGATGTCCAATCTACAACAGAAGCCACATTAATTACTTTTCCTCTGAAGAAATTGGTTTTATGGAAGCTTCCAAATCTGGAGAATGTTTGGAATGAAGATCCTCATGGAATTTTATGCATGCAACATCTAAAAGAAGTGCATGTTAAGGAATGTAAAGGTCTTAGAAGCGTGTTTCCAGCATGTGTAGCCAAAGATCTTATTAAACTTGAAGAGCTAGTAGTGGAAGACTGTGAGGGATTGATGGCAATTGTTGAAGAGGAGTGTGATGAGGATGAAGAAATATTAATATTTGAGCGGCTCCATGTTTTGGATCTTTAAAGATTACAAGAGCTGAGGTGCTTTTACGCTGGCAATTTCAGACTTAGTTTTCCATCCTTGAAGGAAGTCTACGTCATCGAGTGCAGTTCCATGAAAAGTTTCAGTAAAGTCAACAAAATAGATCATCCTACCAAGTGGTATTGTTCAGAATATGAGAGACCCCGAAAGGAAACTCATCTTAATTTTGCTGTGAGAAGAACTTCTAAGAAGAGGTACGCATACTTTTACGTTTTACTTAATCTTTGTTCGATAGAGAATGATGCAATTTTTATCATTTTCATTAAAATACTAGACATTTTCTTCTGTGAGAATTTATAATTAGGCTATTTATCTTTCTCCTTTGGAAATATAATGAAAGAAATAATCAAATTAGGGTTTTCAATTTAGTTTGATTATGGCATATGAGTACATCATATTATATATAAGATAAAAAGATTAGAACCTGGAATAGAAGAAGAGCTTTGATTCATCATCTTGTTGTTTCTGTCCTTTCCTGATTAATGATCTCTGCAAAGAATGAGAGAGAGAAGAGTGTGTACAAACTGTTCCCAAGGCTAGAAGCTTATACAGAGAACTGTCTTTTTTATTCTTTTATAGGGTAGAATAAAGACTGACTCTGGGCAGTTGTAGGGACTCTTTTATATATTATTAATTAATAATGGACTCAACCCACCTATTATCAGCTGACCCAATAAATATTCACATAATATAAACAATATTATTTTATGTAACCAAATAAATAATAACAATCAAATAAATAATAATAATAATGGCTACATAATATTTTGGCAAATAAGTTAATCTAGAAAAATTACTAATTTATGTATGTCTACAAAATAATTAATCCAACAATCTCCCACTTGGACAACATAAATTAGATCACAATATTGAAAAATAATGACAACATAAATTAGATCACAATATTGAAAAATAATCTAGAACAACTCACAACATGTGACCACAATAAGATGCCAAAATATTACAACATTCATAACCAAAAGATCCAAAATGAAATATGTAAGTTTCTTATCACTGCAGAAAATCACACTCGAAGGAGTGATGATATCATACAAAAATGAAACACCTACATTTCAGTGACCTTTATATAAATATGAAATATACAATTATGTCCCAATCATCTGCCCAAGATGCTATATGAGATTAAAACAATCTCACCATAATAATAATTTGAGACTGGGTCCAAAATGTCTCAAAGTTATGCCATAACATCAATTGCGCAAATCATAATAAACAAAATATGGCAATACAAAATAGACAATTATATGTCTCAATCATCCGCCCAAGATGCTATATGAGATTAAAACAATCTCACCACAATAACAATTTGAGACTGGGTCCAAAATGTCTCAAAATTATGCCATACATTAATTGCACAAATCAGAATAAACAAAATATGGCAATACAAAATAGACAATTATATGTCTCAATCATCCGCCCAAGATGCTATATGAGAGTAAAACAATCTCACCACAATAACAATTTGAGACTGGGTCTAAAATGTCTCAAAATTATGTCATAAAATTAATTGTGCAAATCAGAATAAACGAAATATGACAATACAAAATAGACAATTATATGTCTCAATCATCCGCCCAAGATGCTATATGAGATTAAAACAATCTCACCACAATAACAATTTGAGACTGGGTCCAAAATGTCTCAAAATTATGCCAAATCAAAATAAACGAAACATGGCAATACAAAATACTTGTCGTCACAACAATAAATGATTATTGTCAATAATTTCAATAATACAACAATACAATAAATGAGGTCCAAAAGAGAAGTACATATCCAACAAAGAAAACTCTCACTAAACCAATACATCAAAATACCTCATTATACCTGGGTTACCTGCTCAACAAAGACTTTAACAATCAATCCCTTAGTTAAGCGATCTGCAATTATAAACTCTATGAGGATATGCTCAAGTATCGTCCAAGCACATTAACAACAAAAACAATATAAAGACGTGTGCAAACTTGAACATACATAAGAGTGTCAAAAGCGGAAGCATAAGAAATTTGTGCAATTTCACAATTATTATAAGGACATTGAGATTTAGAAAACTTCTCACCCAATCCTCATAATTAGTTTCGTTCAGCTTGATGAAGAAAACTATTTGCATAGGCAAAGATGGAATAGAACGTATCTACAATAGCAAAATTAACCCACATATTTTGTTGAGCTTTCAATATCATATTCTTTTAAAGCTAATATCGAGAGGATACTGAAAACCTTAAGAATATAATAAACCATTCATCAAGAATTACGTTAAAAAAAAAAAAACAAACTGAAGGGTAAGTTTATTATTAATATAAATCATAATGCAACAATAAGAACAATAATGTTCAACAATAGAATAATGCACTTAACATAAGTGAGATTAAAATTATGTAAGAAATCTAATAATATTCACAAAATTGATATTTCTTCACAATCTGTCCCACAAAGGTGAGGTCTCAATCATGAAAAATATCTAACAACACAAAATTGATATCTTATCACAATCTGTCCCGCGAAGGTGAGCTCTCAATCATGAAAAATATCTAACAATACAAAATTGATATCTTATCACAATTCGTCCTGTGAAGGCGAGCTCTCAATCATGAAAATATCGAACAATACAAAATTGATATCTTATCACAATCCGTCCTGCGAAGGCGAGCTCTCAATCATGAAAAATATCCAACAATAAAAAAAAATTGATATCTTATCACAATCCGTCCCACGAAGGCGAGCTCTCAATCATGAAAAATATCCAATAATAAAAAATTGATATCTTATCACAATCCGTCCCGCGAAGGCGAGCTGTCAATCATGAAAAATATCCAACAATACGAAATTGATATCTTATCACAATCCATCCCTCGAGGGCGAGCTCTCAATCATGAAAAATATCCAACAATATTACCAAAATACATCTACATTATAAATGTTCAATAAAATATATAATCAATCATAAACAAAGTGTCCAAGACATACTGTACAGACTCGTACTACTCATTATCAAAACATGAAACCTCATACAAACATATCAAATGACATTAGCAGGTACTCAAGTAACAACCCATGACTTAATAGTTAGATTCACCATTCGTCAGTAACACCAGTAAAATATAAATTTCATGTATAAAATATAATCATAAACCCTAAAATATAAAATACATTGTGACTATAATATAAATTACAAGTACTAGTAGAACTCTGTATTTTCTATCTTTACTGATAAGAGGTTTCTAGTGCTAAGGGTTTAAATTTGAGAATATTCTCTTCGACTTTTCAATATTTAAATGATGGTAAGTGCAAGCCAGCACCACAACATATAAACAAAATATACAATCAAATAAGCCATAATCAAATATTAAAAAATTGAATCACGTGACAATACACTATAGAACCTCGAATAAAATGACAAAGCGCCACCTAAAGAATCATACTCATATAAAACAAAATTTAACAAGGATCATAGAAATAATGCAAGGCACACTTCAATCTTCTTTTCATATTTCATTGTTTGCAAATTCTATAATTTCCCTTTGATAGATTTCAATTATATACATTATCTTCACATTAGGAAAAATAAAAGTCACGACATCACAAAACACAAAGATAGAATAAATTGTGCTATAATAAAATTATATATTGCATCATTCAAAAAAAATTATAATTTTTTTTTTCGAATTTAGGTTTCATCATATTGGAAAAAAAAATATTGTTAATAGATCATTGTAAATTCAAACAGTACAAATTTGATTAGAAAAATCTCACAGCTATAACCAAAACTAAACCAGGCTCTGATACCAATTAAAAGAAATAATCAAATTAGGGTTTTCAATTTAGTCTAATTATGACATATGAGTACATCATATTATATATAAGATAAAAAGATTAGAACCTGGAATAGAAGAAGAGCTTTGATTCATCATCTTGTTGTTTCTGTCCTTTCCTGATTAATGGTCTCTGCAAAGAATGAGAGAGAGAAGAGTGTGTACAAACTGTTCCCAAGGCCAGACAGAGAACTGTCTTCTTTATTCTTTTATAGGATAGAATAAAGACTAACTCTGGGCAGTTGTAGGGACTCTTTTATATATTATTAATTAATAATGGGCTCAGTCCACTTATTATCAGCTGACCCAGTAAATATTCACATAATATAAACAATATTATTTTATGTAACCAAATAAATAATAACAATAAAATAAATAATAATAATAGCTACATAATATTTTAGCAAATAAGTTAATCTAGAAAAATTACTAATTTATGTATGTCCACAAAATAACTACTCCAAGATATAATTCAATTAATTCATGAAGGGGAGTCTAATAACAAAGCCAAACAAGGCTAATTATTCGTGCTTGGAATTGAGAACACTATTTTTAGCGTAATGTGCTTTTGAGTTGCATCGTGCTTAAAATTAACTTGTAAATATTCTTTTGTTTTAAATAGGCTCCAGATGCTTCTAGTGCAATCATTTGAGTTCTTCATTCAGATACTGATGAAGATAGTGAACATGGTATATCAAATATTAACTAATGCTACTGAAATTGTCAATTTTTGTATGGTGAGTCATACTATCATTTGCTCTGTGCACATGCAGGTGATGATTAATTAGAAGCAGCTTTTCACAGCATAGCGTGATGAATATTATGTCTGATTACGTAAGCAATTTTATATTAGTGTCATTTTATGTTTTATTGATATCTGTTTAAGTTGATATTTCTTTGTCATGTTTTACTTACGAGACTTATGTATAGCATGATATTCGTTAAAATGTTACTTTTACTTCTTATTTTTTTTTTCTTAATCGCTTTTGTGGAAGTATAGTAAATGTTTTTTTTATTTGTCCAGGTTGACTCTGTGTTGCCTACTCCAATATTGCAGTAATTAAGAAGAGATTGAAGGTATAAAGAGTGGATGAAGATGAACGTGTTCCTATTTTACTTTGTGTGATTGTGTTTTCAGAAAAAAAAAATTATAAAATAAAATCTGTTGTTCTACCTAGTTGATGATGAGTCGATAAAAAAAAAAAAAACACCTAGTTGATGATGAAATACATAATTACTTATATTATGTAATGTGAGATTAGAAGTGTTGAACCGTCATGAATATTGAGTAAGAGTGAAGTGATGATCTGTGTCATTAAATATTGACTGTATTACTTATTCGTGCTTATGCTGATAGAAGAAATTATGTGTGTTTAGGTGTGTTTATGTTCATTTGCTCTTATTTTTATTTATATTTCAGGTTTTGACATAATACTTTATTATGATCAGAGCAACAATTTGTCCATCTCTTAAAATTAACATCTAAAGTTTATCCGTTTTAATACCTAAGACAACAAGACATTTTTTTAAAGAAGATTTTGCAATTCTGTTTTTTTTTTCCTTGAAATTTATTATTTATATAGTATCAATCTCAAACTTTTTAGGAAGCTAAAATGACCTTGTTACATTCTTGAGTTTTTGATTAAGGACTAACATAATTTAAGCTTTATTTTTAGCTGAATAACTATAGATGTAAATTTGCAACAAAAAAGAAACTGTCTTAATTTTTAGAACTTAATACTATTATCATATTTGGCTTGAAAGGACTCTCTTGTGTTACGAAATACCTAAAGATAATTAGAAGATACTGGTTTAATCTCTTGAAAATAAAAAACTTAAAATGTATATTTTAAGTATGTTTATAGTAAAAAGTTGAAAAATAGTGCATAATTAGGATGATGTGGAACATAGCGGATTGGACCTTCCACCGATCTACTCCTCTTGCTCTTCCACGGATTCACCTCATTGCTTTTTAATTCTAAGGTCAAGGTGACGCCAAAGAAATTGTATGACACTTGAAAACTAATGATTGACCATGAATCACATCAGCTACTAATCAAATAACGAGATCTATTTTGTCATATCTCTTGAAAATAAAGTTGATTTTTTTTCTACAATATTCTAGACTTTTATATAATTAGTAGAGTAATTGGGAGAAATCTACAATATTCTATAGATGTCTAAAGTTAATAGGGTAGTTGGAAAGTCTACGATTAATAAGGTAGTTGGAGATGTTCAAATTAATTAGGAGTCTAGAATGTTCCCCATAAGTACTATAAATAAAACTATTCATTTGTCATTTGTATCAAGCCATTTTAAGAAATCAAAGTCTTTCAAAGTTTCTTTCCTCTTTTCTTTAATCATTCTCCTTTATTTTTGAGGTTATTCTTCTTTGGTTGTATTCTTCCACCTTTTAGTGTTCGGTCTTGGGCCAGCAGGCTTTTTCTCTTTTTTCTGCTGTTCTTTTATATTTTACATGGTATCAGAGTCATAAGGGCTCTAGTATCGTGTGTCAAGATCCTTTGGTGGAAAAATTCGACCGGTACCTCAAAAATGGATTCAAGTGGTCGTATTGGACTTGGTATTGAGGTATTAAATCAGTCCAACTACAAGGTATGGAGGACTTGTATGGTGTCTTACCTCGTTAGTGAAGATTTGTGGGATGTTGTTGACGGGAATAATACAACTTCTCCCACAGACGGGCAAGGAAATGCTGATGCATTCAAAAGATGGAAGTAGTTGAATGCAAAGGCGGAGTTTATGTTGAAGCGGTCGATTTCTCACGACTTGTTCGATCACATCATGCGGTGCAAATCAGCCCATGAGATTTGGCGGACTCTTGATAGACTCTTCAACAAGAAGAATGAAGTCCTACTTCAAATCTTGGAGAATGAGCTCGCCAACACCACGCAAGGTAATCTATCCATTTCTGAGTATTTTCTTAAAGTTAAATCTCTGTTCGGAAATTTCTTTGTTAAACCAAGAGGAAGCAATTTCCGAAGCTCGAATAAGGAGAATTATTATTCGAGGATTGAAGCCGGAGTACATTCTTTATGTCACATCGATACAAGGATGGGTTCAACTACCATCCTTGGAGGAGTTCGAGAATTTACTGTCCTCTCAAGAGTCACTAGCAAAGAAAATGGCTAGTGTCTCAATGAAAGAAGGAGAAGGAAGTGCTCTCATGGCTAGGAAGATGTCTTTCAAGAGTAAAGAAAATCAAGATAGCCTGACCTCTCATCCACATAGCCAAAGCAACTCGGGCCCGAATGGAGTTAGTGGTGAGTCTTCTAACATTACCTTTAGTAAGAAGAGTTTCAAATGTTATCGGTGTGGTAAAATTGGGCATATCAAAAGATTTTGCCGAGCTAAATTACAAGAGAGTAATGTAGCTGATAAGATTGTGGAGGAAGAAGATTGGGGGAAGTGCTTTGTGGCATAAACAAAATATGTTGATGCCTTGGCTTCTATCAACCTTGAAAATAACTAGATGGTGGATTCTAGTTGTAGTCATCATCTAAGGAAAGATCAATCCAAGTTTTCTAGCCCCCGAAAGTATGATGGGACTGAAGCCAAATTCACGGCTAATACTGTAACGGTAGATGTACCGACATCGACCATAAAAGCAGTGTCTCCAATGACTTCCGACAATGAACAGGTACTATCCTCGAACTCATCTCTAATTGTTGGAAATAATAATTCAATGCAACACACAAGGAATTGCTCCACTGTGCCCGAGTGGTTAGAGGAAATTGAACGACTTAGAAACGAGAACAGGCAACTGAATCACGAGATGAGTCAGTTGAAGAGTTTGTGTAATAACATACTCACTTTGATGACCAATTACGGTTCTGGTTTTAGCCGTCAGCAGTTAGAATCATCTGCATCTGCTGGTGATGTGAGTGTGTCGGTGTCGGAAGGGAAAGCTCCAGATCTTTTGCCTATGAAGCATGTTTCTTCGACTGATGATATCGTGCATGTCGATGGCGCCGCTGGCTTCTTGCCATGTACGATGGTGAATACGGCAAAGGTAGAGGTTCCTAAGCTGTTCGGGGTTTCTATTGGATTGAAACAGTGTAGGACAAAGTGCAAAGTAGAATCAGAGGGAGATCAAATGCAAACACGAGCACAAACGCAGGCAGAGACACAATCGTCCCAAGAACCAGATGAGCATGACTTTATTAGAGAAAAGGTTCTTCACAACACCATGGGCGCATTGGTAGTGCGAAGTGAGAAAAATATTGTCGACAGTTTTACGAATTCATTTTCCAAGACTTCCTTCGTACGAGACTCAGGATAATATCCAAAAAATCACTTTATGGGGAGTGTTGAAAATAAAGTTGATTTTTTGTTCTACAATATTCTAGACTTTATATAATTAGTAGAGTAGTTGGGAGAAATCTACAATATTCTAGAGATGTCTAAAGTTAATAGGGTAGTTGGGAAGTCTACGATTAATAAGGTAGTTGGAGATGTTCAAATTAATTAGGAGTCTAGAATGTTCCATGAGTACTATAAATAGAGCTATTCATTTGTCATTTGTATCAAGCGATATCAAAGTCTTCCAAAGTTTTCTTTCCTCTTCTCTTGAATCATTCTCCTTTATTTTTTATGTTATTCTTCTTTGGTTGTATTCTTCCACCTTTTAGTGTCCGGTCTTGGGCCAGCAGGCTTTTTATCTTTTTTCTACTGTTCTTTTATATTTTACAATATCATGTGTAGGTGTTATGTTCGGATTGAAGTATTGATATGTGTTAGTTTTTGTGCCTATAAGAATATTTGACGAAAAGTTTTTGGTAGATTTATAATGTTATTTCCGATTTTGTTATTTTTCTAGATTTGTAATAAAAGTAGGTGTTATTTCTATTTATTTCATTCTTTATTAAAAAAAATCAAATAACTAGATTCAACCAAAGTTAAATATAGGTCTCATAATGCCTTCTTACACTAATCTCACAAATAAAAATTTAGCATATAAGAAACTGAATCTATCATTGCTTTTTTTACTTTGTTATTGGTTTCCTTTTGCAGATAACTACACCCAATTTACGACATCTAATATGAAGGTGCTTGAACCCTTTTACACTAAATAAAAGATCATGCTCTTATACTATCTCAAATACTAAAAAATATGTAATAAGAAACTGTCTTTGAATGGATGGTGATTCCACATCCAGTGAATAAAGCTAACACATTCCACAATGGAATTTGATAACTGAGATTCTGGGTAATTGTTTCCATAATCTTCTTTTGTCCGAAGAAATGACTCATCGAAATAATGAATTATTATTGATATCGACCTAAATGATGATGCCAAAGGGATGGTGCTAAAATAGCAAAATTAGATTGATAAGTATATGGATTTGTAATAGGATAAAGCTCGAACCGACTTTCACACCGCATTACCGGCCTCCCTGTCTGAAAATCCTTCATAAAAAAACCAAACAGATCAAATTCAACAGAGACAGAGTTGTCCAGTGTAAATTTTCTGACTGACACCAAATTATTAACAAGGTGAGAGGCATGAAGGACACTGTTTAATTGTAATGAAGGACACGTGAAAGACAATTTCGTGTGACCATATGCATAAATTGGAATCGATTAACCATTACCAACAATTATACCACATTTATTGCTCATATTGAAATAAGACGTGAGGTTACCTTATGTGGATGTCATGTGAGATGTAGCACTCGTATCCATGTACCAATTTGCATCCGGAGGAGCAATACCAAGAGTATGCTTGGCAGCTTCAATGTCAGTTGAATTTGGAGCTGACGTGTAGGCCTGCTGGGGTCTGGTCCCAAGTATACCATGTTGTAGTTTTTGTTGTTGTCCATAAGTGGGTTTGACCCATGAATTAGAAGGATATGGACAACGAGGTATAGCCCAAGGAGCACCCGAAGGTACCATCCAAGGCCACAACTGCACACCAGGCCATGGAGCATGTGCTGACATGCTAGCTGCTACCCACCACCGTGACCCACTCGTACCACTTGCATTACTCCCTTCGCTGGTACGCCATTTTTTGTCTCCACGACCACTATTGTTACTGTAATTTTGCCCTCCATTATTATTGCGGTTTTGGTTGCTCTTCCCACCATTACTGTTACGGTTAGAAGACTAATGATCAGAAATATCATGAGAGTCATCCGAATAACGAGTAACCATAGCTGATGACGAACTCTGTGTCGCCTTCTTAGCAAGGTCGGCCTTTTCAAGAGTGAGCATCGAACGAGCATGATAGAATTTAGGTAAATGATCACTTTGGCGAATAAGTGTGGCCACACCTTTGTAGGGCTTAGTGAGAGCAGATACCAATTGAAGAACAAGTCTATTGTTCTCGACATTCTTGAGTTGGTCCTACAAAGATTTGAGATGTTGACAATATGTAGAGACATTTGAAAATATTTGTTATGTCTACATGAGTGAAGTCATACTCAAGGATGACGACACAAGAGTGTTTGTTATTTTGGAATATGTCACACAATCTATTCCAACCCTACATTGTCTTAGTGCGGGTTCAAAAATTGTATGTAAAAGATCATGAGATATAGTGGCGTAAATCCATTATAGAACCATAGCGTCAAGAGTCGACCAAAGTTCTTTCTCCTCCTCTGTTTGAAGTAGTGTCTCCTTACCAATGTTGTCAAACTCGTAACTCGTAAGAGGATCGGAAAGGGGGATGAAAACTCGTAACTCGAGGATCGTAACTCGACTCGTAAGAGTTAGTAGTATACTAAAAGTTATATTCATAAACATGTGTATCAATGAAAAATAATAAAAATAACTCATACATAACTAAAAATAGTTTCATAATTCATTCATAAAATGTTCATGCATAAAATAATAAATCCATAATTATTCAATACAAACAAATTATCCAAGGAAATCCTTCATATTAAACTCAGGATAATCATCTTCCTCTCCCATATGATCCTCATTTTCATTTAGGTCATCTCCATGGTCTTCATCATTTTCAGCAATTGGAGGAACCTCCAAATCATCTATAGGTGTAGTAACACCACCCCTACTACAAACTTCTTCAACTTCATTTTCTCCAACTCCAATTAAGATGTCTTCATCTAAAGCATTTGAATTTGAATTTGCTTCAATGTCTTTCACAATCCATTCATCATCAGAAGCAAGATCATCAATGTTATAATCTTTTGTTTTCCTAACTTCCTTTTTCTTTTGCAATCTTGAATTAGCCATCACAAATACCACATCATTCATGGTATTTTGCAGTAAGCGATTTCTTTTCTTGGTGTGGACCTAAATAATTATAAAATTAATTAACACATCTAAAAAATAATTATAAAATCAAGTTCATATCATAAATTAAAAGCCTTACCCTCTCAAAAGCGCTCCAATTACGCTCACAACCGGATGAACTAAAAGTCAAACTCAATATTCTAATTGCAAACCTTTGTAACTCTGGATGTTCATCACCATATGATTCCCACCATTGTGCTGGAGTTTTGGTTTTGAGTGCCCGTTGAGCTAGTGGACTACCAAAAAATCCAGATTTGCTCTTGAAACTCTCAATCTGCTCATCAATCTTACTCATCTCATCAATGTCTCCCACCAACCTCTCCAAGCAATCATACATTCCACGTTTCACCTCATAATCAACTTTATACTCAGGACCATAGTGCAACATGGGATTAAAGTAATTGCTTGCAGCATGTAACGGCCTATGCAATTGATTGTCCCATCTTCTATCAATGATTTCCCAAAGAGGAGTGTAGCTAAATAATATAAAAACAAATAAATTAATCTCTAAACAAAGTATATGTTTTTAAGAAAAAACAAATTAGGAAACCAAATATAAGTGAAAGGTAATTAATTATTATTACCTTTTACTAACTCCATTGAAAAGACTTTGTATCTTTTCTTTAGCAAGATCCATTTCTTCATATATAAATCCCATGGCTGGTTTCTCATCTGAATCGACCATGCGCAAGACCTTAATTAGGGGCATAGCACCCCTCAAGCAATTCAAGATATTTTTCCAAAATTCCTTATCCAATATCAAACTCCCCACAAACCCTCCATCTCTAGTCTTGACAAATTGACTAGATTGCCACTCCTCAGATGTGAACATCCTAATAAGTGATCCTTTGTTATCATTCAAGCATCCCAAAGTTAAATAAGAAGTGGCAAAGCGAGTAAGTGCTGGTCTAATCAAATCTGTCCCTTTAGTATATTTGTGCAACAATGAAATAAGACCAGTTCTTGAATAGATGTAAGTTGTGATTTTCTTACCATTGGCTATTGTGTCATGGTGAAGTGGTATTTTCTTCTCAAAATCTTCCAACATTAAATCAATACAGTGGGCT
>Ga0209489_106741_pt1 | contig 18080 bp, 5 predicted proteins | sample SiratrowhiteBW_FD_187527 | JGI IMG/M metagenome (GOLD analysis project Ga0209489, IMG submission 187527) | Root nodule microbial communities of legume samples collected from California, USA - Siratro white BW (SPAdes) (version 2) | ecosystem: Host-associated > Plants > Roots > Nodule | place: USA...
GACATTTTTAATATATATATATATATATATATATATATATATATATATATATATTCTTTCTTGTATTTTCTTGAAACACCCCTCAAATAATTTATTTTTTTTTTCTTTGTTGATAGAAAAATATTATATATATATATATATATTATTTTTAAAAGTAAAATTTATAATTTGTGTTACAATTCTCCAATATATAACTCTGTGAGCTCTTCATAATCTTATTGATAGTTTCTATAATCTTATTGATAGTCTCTATTTTAATTATTACCTTCATAAAAAGAAACTTAAAATAAAATTCAATATACAAAATTGAAACAATGTTTAAAAATTTATGAATGTGATTGATAATTAATAATTTCATATATTAAAATATTAAATACAGGTTTATATGAAATTATTACTACTAGGTTTTAAGTGAAGACTATATCTTTTAAATTTTTTCTGTTCAAAATATTAACGTTACATGAAATTTAAGATTTAAGATGATAAAAATAAAAAAAAAAGTTTATACATTTCAAATATATATTATTACCAATAAATAAGTAAAACATTAATTAGAAAGTAAATAACCATTGTATTAGAGTACAAGTTTAAAAAAAATATCACCAAAAATAGTTTAAAGTCTCATAAAAAATAATTTAAAATATCATAAAATGACTTATAATATAAATGTTCTGAGATTTCCTAAAAAAATTTCATTGATGAACTCATTCTCAATAATAAACTTAGTCAAGCACATGTTAGGTTAACACTTTAAAGATAAATTTATGAAAGTTTTAAGAATTAAAATTCCTTACCTCGTTCTTTAGTAGAGTTATTCTAAAGGTGAAAAATATTTCATCTTCAATTATCATAAATTATAAATAAATTATTATGCATATTCATAAAAGTATGTTTTCTATAATTTGGTTATAAAAATATTTCTTTTTATGAATTTTAACATTTAGCATGACTATTAATATTCTTAGCGTCACAACATTTTAACATATTTAAATGCTATTTTATAAATGTAGACATCAATAATAATAATAATAATAATAGAAGAGTTTTTTAAGAGTTGTGATATTTCAATTTGTAACTGTTATTAATTTATATCCAAAAAAACCAGATTAATTTGAATGTAGTATTAGGAAAACATTAAATTTGATTTTAAATAGTAATGAATAAATACATTATAAAAATATAAAAAACAGGAAGATACACCATAATAGTCTATTTATTATTATTAATTATAACACTATCTTTTCTTAATTCACATAAAATGAAAAGAAACAGTGACATACAAATTTCTAAGATATAGATTTTGAATAAGACATAAATATTGGATGATATAATAATATTCATAAATAAATATCTTATCTCAAGAATTCATAGATCAATAATTCAAAAAACGGTTTTAAGAATTTTGACCGGCAGCGAAAACGCCTTTGCCCTTTCCAATGATACAAAAGACGAAAAACAAACCAGAAATGATTTCCGTTGTAGAAATCTGTAGTTAAAAAAGAAAAAGAAAAATACTGTTTCATTCGGTAATATATATATATATATATATAAAGTCCAAATGAGAATGGTACATCCCATTAACCCAAAGAAAGGTTAGTAAATGGATTGTCCCTTAAATGTTGTGTTTGAGACCACTATTGCAAGATAATACGAAATCAATTGTTTTAATTATTTTTTTACAGTTTTTCATGTGTATTATATTCAAACAAATCATATTTCACCTGTAATATTTAAAGAAAAACAAACTTCATTAAACTACACGAACAGCTAGTCAAACAGAAAAAAAAAAAAAAAAAAAAAAAAAACTCGTAATTTTAATACAAGGTTGAAAGTAAAATAAAATAAAAAAAAAAGTAAATGAGAGATTTTAAAATGTGTGCAGTGCATAAAACGAGGTTTTTTTGTGAACAGAAAATCCAGCTGGGAGGGCAGCTACAAATGAGAGTGATTTGAAGTTATAACTGGACCACCACTCTAACAAGTGGGTCCCACTGGAACCTTCCCTCATTTTTTTTTTTTTATAATCTTAAAACAAACAATGGACACCCGCGCGACACACCGGTCGTTCGTTGCACGTGAACGTACTCTAACGCTTCTCTTCCCTCTCGAAAACATCTTCTGTTCGTTTTCTCTATCTATCTATTTCCCTTTCACTCTAACCTCGCAAACGCAACACCCTTTGCTATAATACGTGACACCCACCACCCTCCCTCGCGCCACTCACGCCTCTCACGACACTTTCGTTTTTTTTTTTTCTTCTTCCAAAAAAACATTCTCAGCACACACTCGCATCCATCGAGGTTTCCATGGCGCCAATTCCGCAGATAACTAACTAACTCCTTTTCCTCGAACGGCTCCAACTACCGAAATGAAGTCTGCGTGGGTCAAAGAAGCGATTCTCTTCACTCTCCTAACGTGCCTCTTCGCCATTGCAGATTCGGATCTAGCTTCGGACCGAGCGGGGCTAGTGTCACTCCGAAGCGCGTTGGGGGGACGCACGCTGCTATGGAACGCCACCCAAACAAGCCCTTGCGCCTGGACCGGCGTAACCTGCACCAACAACAGAGTAACCATGCTGCGCCTCCCCGCGATGGGTCTCTCCGGTTCGCTACCCTCCGGTTTGGGAAACCTCACCGAACTGCAGACGCTCTCCCTCCGGTTCAACGCGCTAACCGGACGAATTCCTGCGGATTTCGGTAACCTCAAAGCGCTGCGGAACCTCTACCTCCAGGGAAACTTCTTCTCTGGCGAAGTTCCCGATGCGGTGTTCGCGTTGCAGAACCTCGTGAGGTTGAATTTAGGTAACAACAATTTCAGCGGCGAGATTTCGCCGAAGTTCAATGGTCTCACTCGCTTGTCCACTCTTTATCTCGAACGCAACAATTTCAGTGGTTCAATCCCTGACCTTAGTGCTCCGCCTCTGGATCAGTTCAACGTCTCGTATAATTCCCTTACCGGTCCCATTCCGGAGCGGTTTTCGCGTGTGGACCAAAGCGCTTTTCTCGGAAACTCACTCTGCGGGAAGCCCTTGCAGCTTTGCCCCGGAACCGAGGAGAGAAAGAGTAAAAAATTATCCGGTGGTGCCATTGCGGGTATTGTGATTGGTTCCGTGTTTGGTTTGCTGTTGATTCTGCTGCTGTTGTTCTTTTTGTGTAGAAGAAGGAGTGGGAAAAAGGATGAAATTGTGTCAGCTGGGAAGCGTGATGTGGTTGGTGAAGTGTCTCGTGAAAAGAGTGTTGAGAGTGGGAATTCAGGTTCCGCAGTGGCGGGATCGGTGGAGAAGAGTGAGGTTCGAAGTAGTGGTGCTGGTGATAAGAGTTTGGTGTTTTTTGGGAATGTGAATAGAGTGTTTAGTTTGGATGAGTTGTTGAGGGCTTCTGCGGAAGTGTTGGGGAAAGGAACGTTTGGAACGACTTATAAGGCGACTTTGGAAATGGGGGTGAGTGTGGCGGTGAAGAGGTTGAAGGATGTTACTGCCGCAGAGAGGGAATTCAGGGAGAAGATTGAGCAAGTGGGGAAGATGGTTCATCACAACTTGGTCCCACTAAGGGGTTATTTCTTTAGCAGGGACGAGAAGCTTGTTGTCTATGATTACATGCCTATGGGAAGCTTATCTGCTCTCTTACATGGTAATGCCCCATCTGTCACGCTTGGTTGTTATTTTTGGACAATAGTGTCTCTCTTTTTTTCTGTCTTGGTGCCATTTCTTTCGTTAAATCAGGTGAATGATTGTGGCTGTTCATGTGTCTACTCAATGCTAGCTCTTTAGGTGGCTACTTGTTGTTTTTATGTTTCTTAATGCTTTGCTTCTTGTTGTTGTTTATCACATTCAGTTTTGTAATGTATTGTCATGGCTTGGCTTTTAGCTCTGCAAAATGTCTTGTCTAGAGTGTGGCTTTATTTCATCACATCTTCTGCCCGTCGGATTTTGGTTTACTTTTGTGAGTTAAGGGGTTTTGTTCAGAAATACATTTGATTTGATATTCTAGTTTGGATAACGGATATCATTGCATATTTTACCTACACTATGCCAAAGGGAGATAGAATGTTGCATCAAGAGTGAAGTCTGATGTCTAAAATATTATTTGAGAAAGCTGAAGTTCGTGTCTCTAGATTAGGTCTTAAGATAATCCTCATTAAGTTTATTGTCAGTAAATGTTTGCTTTCAGGATTGTGATTTCTAACTAACACTCATAATTCTTCTGAATTCTTCTGAAGTATTTAGCGATTGCTTGTTAAATACTTCGTTTGTGAATGTAGTATGGGGCTTCTTAACAGCATCCAAATCAAAATCCCTTTTTTTCGCATCCCAGTTGAAAATAATTGCACTTTCATTCACCTAGGAGTTACCAGATGCTGTCTGACATTTTTGTTTTTGTTGTTGCAGCAAATGGTGGGGTGGGGAGGACTCCACTGAATTGGGAAACAAGGTCTGCCATTGCCCTTGGAGCTGCTCGTGGGATTGCGTACATTCATTCACATGGCCCAACATCCTCTCATGGAAACATCAAGTCATCGAATATCCTTCTCACCAAATCTTTTGAAGCTCGTGTCTCTGACTTTGGCCTTGCTTACCTTGCTCTTCCAACGTCCACGCCAAACCGTGTTTCTGGTTACCGAGCACCAGAGATCACTGATGCTCGCAAAGTATCCCAAAAAGCTGATGTCTATAGCTTTGGTATCATGCTTCTGGAGCTGCTTACAGGGAAGGCTCCTGCTCATTCTTCACTGAATGACGAAGGGGTGGACCTCCCAAGATGGGTTCAATCTGTGGTTCAAGATGAGTGGAACACTGATGTGTTTGACATGGAGCTTCTAAGGTACCAGAGTGTTGAGGAGGAAATGGTCAAGCTCTTGCAGCTTGCCCTGGAATGCACTGCACAATATCCTGATAAAAGACCTTCAATGGATGTGGTGGCAATCAAGATTGAGGAAATTTGCCATCCTAGTTTAGAGAAAGAGGAAGGGAAGAACAATGATTTTAAAGATGCTGATAATGGATTTTCCCAACAATACTACTCTGTTGACTCGGGTGTGTCACAAGCTTGAATACAGAATTGGAGAAAGACCCAGCTTGAATATAGAACTGAAGAAAGAGCTAATTGTTTCATATTTGGCCTGTTTTTGGCATGCATATTACACAAGAAGTGTTGTTTGTTTGTTGGTTTATTCATTGAGGGATTATAGAAACCAGCTGTGTATGTCCCTTGTCTTACCCTCTTACTACCTTATTCTTCTCAGTCCCTTTTGTTATTCTGAGTCTTGGTTGGGGACTTTCCATTCCCCCGCTTTGTTTACTATTTCATTATATTCCTGAAAAGACGGTTATTTATTTTCATTTTTACATGATTAAGCGTGAATTGTCGATAATTTGTTCGGATATTTACATTGGTGGTTGGTTTTTCTTCCTCCTATGTTTCAGATTGGATTGTGTCTTTTTTGCAACATGATAGTTTATAACAATACCCATATTTTATTCAACTATTCAACAAATATATATATATATATATATATATATATATATATAATTATTTTATTTTAAAATTTTATTTATATTTATTTTTATCATTAAAAATATTTTTTTTTCTCAGCTGTAAGATAAGGGTTTGCAGTCTGGCCTGTAGTTCGTTGATTACAGAACTAGAAGTTGCTAAGTATCTTAGGTCAGTTTGCCCTTTTTAATTTTTTATAAAAGAAAAGACATATACAGTTTGTCCTTTCAGAAAAGAGGGTGATTTCTCTGCCTTTCTAGGAAGTTAGGAAGTTAGGAAGGGTAACAAAAACAAATTATAAATAAAACAGGATAGATACAGTGACAAATTAGTGACAACTCTTTAAATAAAGTAGACAGTTACACTTTCCCAATGATATCACGCATACATTCGTACACAAAAATGAGCAAAAAAACGTGTAATTCTTAGAAATAATGGATGTATGTAATTGCTAATGTATCAAATATATATCCTAAATGAAACAGTATTCTTTAAAAGTGTTATCTAAAAGCATCCTAAGTCATATATTGCCTCCAAGCATACCAAGCTTTTAAAACTTCTTTCTCTTACTTTTTTTTTTTTTTAAACACAGGATAAGGTGCATTTTATTTATTTATTAAGGTTTTATTATAATCACATTATGAGAGATAGTTAAAAATTTGAATCAGCTTTTTTGAAGTGACTGCTGTAAGGTTCAAACACATTACAAGATAGAAGTAAAGAGCTTTTTTTTTTCCTACGAGGCAATCTATGTTGACACAATAGAAGTACAGAAACGTGATACTCTTTGTCATTCACCTATAGAAACATAAACAAAATAAAAGTAAACTCGAGATTAACAGCACATGTATTATGTTATTTGGCAGCCCTTAAACGTTAAAAAAACTTGATCACATCACATACCAAACCAAAAGCTTCAAAACTAAATCTACTAGCATGATGATTCCATGATTTACATTTAAATTATGTAAATCATTGGAGAAAAAATATTTTCATTAATGGTTTAAATTGTTATATTACCCAATTCATAAAAAAAATACTAATATCTTAGATATTTTGTTAATAACTATTTTTAAAATTTGAAATATATAAATTTATTCATTATCTACACCGACCCTGCTTCGGCTCTTCCATTCTAAAATAGATCTTGGCCAAAAGCAAAAACAAAAAGAACAAATTAACAATTGACACTTGATCTGAGACCAAGATAATATAGAATTTTCTGCTATGTGCTTCCCTTTTAAGGCATCTGTTCTTGTTCTTTTGAAATTGACATGTAGTTTTTGTTGCACACCTTTTAAGTGCTTCCCTTTTAAATATTTACCACTGCCAAAAAGAAAAGTAGATTTAATTGCATAGGAAATGTTTTATGATGTTTCTTTTAGATTCATCTTGAGTTTGTTGAAACTTAGTTGTAAAGAATTATGCTTTCCAACTTACTATAATCTAAAATGAATGTCATCTGAGAAGAAAAGGAGAAAAAGACAGATAAAAGTGCCATGTTGCTAACTGGCTAGTTTTGGCTTCTGATGCAATTTTGATTTGTTCAAACTGAGTTGTTTGGGTTAGTTTGGGGAATGAATCAAATGATGTCTGGGTTAAGTGAAATCAAATACTTCACCACATGGTTCTTGACATGGTATTTTAGTAGCATGACATAAGAGTTATGGCTCTAGTGAAGGAGTTTGGGAATATAATATCAGGAATTTTACTATGATTCACCTTACTTACTAATTTATTTCACTGCTACTTTATAAAATAGTTTAATAAATATAAAGATGTTTTTTTAATTCTATAAACTAGTTTTAATATTTGTTAAATTAATTTTAAAATTTTTATATAATTCAAATTTTAAAAAATTGGTATTACAGATTGAAGTAACTAAATTATTAATTTTAAGTTTATTTATATAATAAAATTTATGTAATTATGTTATTTTATAATATATTATATCTACCAATTAGCTAATTAATTAGTTTTATTAAACATTTTTAATTTAATAATCTTATTTATCGAATTTGTTTATTAACTAGCAACTAAGTTATTAGTTAGAAGCTAATTTATAAGATAATTTAGTAAAAGGTTATCCCATATGTTGCATAATAGCATTTACCGTTACAAGGTTTTTTATTGTAAAAAAAATTAATAAATCAGATGGCTAGTTTCCATCTACAAAATCTTCAGTTGAAAATGATGTTTTTGGTGGATAAGCTTGCAAAATTTAAGAACGTTGACTTTTTAAATTAAAGTAGACCTTAAGGTCAGAAGTAGTTAACGGTCAATCCTGAAACCAAATTTCTTTAGAAATTATATGAAAAAAATTATAAAATAATACTTTTATAAATTAAAATCATTTTACGTAAAAATGAGTTTCTAAAAATTTTTTCATTGTAGTTTCATTAATACAATTCTAGAAAACACATTCCAAAACTGTATTACGAAAAATCATTCCGGAATATAATTTTTATATTACATAAAAGATTCTTCCGAAATACAAACTTTGTATTACGGAAAGATCATTCTAAAATATAATTTTTATATTACAGGATGTCTTCTTCGAAATATAAAATTTATATTCTGGAATTACCTTTGCTAACTCATTCCACACTCCTTTGTTTCTATTACGGAATTACAATTTCGTAACCTATTTTCGAAACCAGATTTTCGGAAACACTTATCCTCCATATTTGAAAAACCTAAACAAAAAATCAATAAATCACTTACTTACACCACCTACGTTGTTTTAGCAGTATCACTAACACTTCCACTATCCTTCACCGGAGCAAAATGGCCACTGCAAACGCTGCAACGCACCCCAAATCCACCACCACCAAAAACTTCGCTCTACACCTTCTTCTTTTCAAATATAGAAATTTGAAAATTTTGATGAAGTAAATTTTGATGAGGTGCAGGTCACTATTGATGGGGTGTAGGAAGAATTTTTTTCTTGTATTAGTCCTCGTTCATTTCGGAATGGGAATTCCACAGTTATGGGGTGTCTTAAGAATTTTCTTTGGTTTAGGAAGTTGAGACCTATATTTTGTTGGCAAAAACTTTCTAAAAACTTTCTGCACCCTATCACGATATTAAAAAGACAAAGTTATCCTTTTGTTTTTGAATAGAAAGAGGAGTGGTTTAGGAGATCTGCCATTGTTGTTCTGGAAGATGGCGACTGAGCGTGGAAAGGGGGCACTGGGTGAACATCAACGGTCATGGTTGGGCGATGATAAAGGTTGTTTTGTGGCATTTTCGTTTATGCATTTGATTTGTACATCTTCGTTTATAAATATTTGTGAGAGGTGGAATTGTTTTGGTTTAGGAATTTGGTTTGGAAGGTCGGGTGTAGATCTGTTTAATTCCAAAATTCTATTTTTATAACTCATTCCACACCCTCTATTTTCTATTACGGAATCACAATTTCATAATCAATTTTCGGAACTCGATTTTCAGAAATACTTATCTTTCATTTTTGCAAAACTCAAGCAGAAAATCACTACCTACACTATTTATATTGTCTTGGCAATGTAACCAATACTTCAACCATATCTCGCCAAAGTAAAATGGCTACCCTGCAACACACCAGCAATTCAATACTTCCGAAAACCTAGCTCTACACCTTTCAAATGTAGAAGATGAAGATAACTTTGGAATTTAAGAAAATTAATGGGGTGCAGTCACTATTAATGGGGTGCAGGAAGATTTTGCCTTTTCCGTTTAGGCTAAATGGTTGGGTCTCAGCCCGGCTTTTGGAAGGAGATTTCCTTTTTCATCTCCATACTTTCCTTCTGCAATCCATAATACGAAAATCGCCGCTGTCTTATATTTCTTTTTTCTGAATTTTAATATTTTTAAATTTCATAATCCGAAAATTAAAAATGTCTTTTAAAGTGTATAATTTCGAATCAGTTTTTGTATACAAAAAAATTTGAATTACGTGCAAAAGATAATTTTGACTTGAAAATTACACCGTCCGAAAGTAATTTTTTTATAAAATAACTTATATATTATACATTTCAGAAATATTTTTTTATTTTAAATTACATAATTTAAAAGTTATTTTTAAGTTTTAGATTACACAATCCATAAATCCTTTGCTTATATATAGCACAATTTAGAAGTTATCTTTTACTTTAAAAACCTTTCAAAATACATAATCCAAAATTCATTGCTGAGGACCGGAAAAACTTTCATCATTCTATGTGATATGTGTCTTTGTTTTAAGTGGAGAAAGTGTGAGAGATAGAAAATATAAAACCAAATAAAAACACGACCATAGGAGAGGTAACAGAAGAAGACAAGAAATGACCAACAATGACTTTTTACACATCCCATGGAGGTGCAGGAAGAAACCATGTGGGTGTAGGAAGAAGTTGCCCTTTTGAAAATGGACCAACATTTTTCGGACATATGGGACAGGATAAACCAAGAAAAATATGCTTCGTCACTTAAGACAGTTTTATGGTGCTATTTGTGTTTCACTTAATGATTTTTAAATAACCTTTTACATTAAGAAAATTTGAAGTAAATAATTGTTTATTTCTTTTTGTGATTATCTAAATGAAGACGTAGATTGCACAACCACCCTTTGTATTACCCTTTAAATCTAGACAGAGAGCATGCTTCATATCAAAATTGACATGCACTACACTCCTGAACATTTTACTTAAGAGAATTCTGAAAGAACTAGGAGATGTAAAATTATGGACAAATAAGACCAATTAAAATAAAATAAAAAAGACAACACATAGAAAAGTATAACATCAAATTGAAAAATAAAACAAATATAGAAGCGTAGTTGGATTAAAACTAAATGTAGAAGTAACAAAATTAAAATGTATATTAATACTATACTTTCTACATGTAATATTTCTTTGTAAAATATGTTTCATTTTAAAATTTTTCTCTCTCTTTTTGTTATGACATTTTCTCAAAATAAAATATAGAAACTTCTCCTTAATGTCAACGTGCACACATGACATTAGAGGTAAAAGATAGCTGCAATCATCTTGCTTGTTTTTTCTCATTTAATAGACTTGTTTTGAAATCTCCAAAGCGGTAGAAAAAATTGACCTTAACTAAGCATAAAATCACCTTAGTTAAACCAAACAGAAAATGCATATATAGTTGGTAAACAATATTGAATATAATTCTCACTAGCCTCTTCACATATTTTCTAACTTTTCTTTGACAAAAAGGATTTGCTTGTCCTTCAATTAACCTTCAGCAAGTAAAGGAGTTGAGTGAAACAACACACAGCAAATGCAACACAAATGTGCACCCATGCGCCATAAATGAATCACTAAAAGCTATTTGCTGACTCAAATGTTCTTTGTTGGCCAACTCCTGTTAACAGAATTCAACCACTAAGTTTTATGATTTTATCACATAAACCATTTAGTTTCAAGTGTCAATGTGGTTTGGAAAATAAGCAACTAACATGCATACTTAAAGAATTGACACAACAGTGCAGAACCTGAATGTAATACTGCTATAAAAACTGTGACTCAGTTCTATGTGTTCAGCAATAGAAGGTTAAAAAAACAAAGATGTCAATGTCAAGGCTGTGTTTTGCTGCTTGTATCTTCTCTATGGCAGCAATTGTTCTAGGAGCTGTGCCTGTAACATATATATTTGGTGACTCCTTAACAGATGTTGGGAACAACAATTTTCTGCAATATTCTTTAGCCAAATCTAACTATCCCTGGTATGGGATTGACTATAGAGGTGGTCAGGCTACTGGAAGATTCAGCAATGGGAGGACTATTGGTGATTTCATATGTATGTCCTGCAACTCAAACCTTTTCATGTTTTTGTTTCCTCTTTATATTGAAATTGGAAAAGAATTTAACTTTTACCTACCCTTTTATGTTGTCTATCAGTAAAAAATATGATACATACTAGTTTTAATGTAAATAAAATTCATCAAATCATACACCCTAATTAGTATAATAAAATGATAGTGTTTTGAGATGTGATTGCAAATACTATTTATAAGCATAATTCAAGCCCTTCACTTTGATGGTCTTATTTTATGGCTTTTTGCAGCTGCAAAACTTGGAATCCCTTCACCACCAGCTTATCTGTCAGTGTCTCAAAATGTTGATACCTTACTCAAAGGAGTGAACTATGCATCTGGTGGGGCAGGAATTCTGAATGATACAGGACTTTACTTTGTAAGCATGATTCAAGTCCTCATATTCCTATTTACAGATTATAACTTGAGTGATTTCTCATCTAACATATTCTCTATCTTTTGATTATTGTAGATTCAGAGGCTATCTTTCGATGATCAAATAAAAAATTTCAAGAAAACAGAAGAAGTAATCACAGCAAATATAGGACGGTTGGCTGCCAAAAAGCACTTCAATGAAGCCACATGCTTCATTGGGATTGGTAATTCTAAAGCTGAATCTAAATTTTGTTCTACCAATATTCCTCTGAATAATAAAACCTTATTTCCCATATACTATCATCTTTGGCAGGCAGCAATGATTATGTCAACAATTTCTTGCAACCCTTTTTGCCAGATGGCCAACAATACACTCATGATGAGTTCATAGAGCTCTTAATGTCAACCTTAGATCAACAACTACAGGTAAAAATCAAGCAGTATTCTTGTTAAACTAACTTGTACAATAACTGAACAAAACTGCCATCCAGTGAGACATACATCTTCACATCAGCATCATCCATATATCTATCTATAGTTTAATCAACTACTGAAGAATCTGATATACCAGAGCCTTTATCAACTGGGAGCACGAAAAATAGTCTTCCATGGCTTGGGTCCACTAGGTTGCATTCCATCACAGAGGATTAAATCCAAAAATGGCCAATGTCTAAAGCGAGTCAACGAATGGATCCTGCAATTCAACTCAAATGTACAGAAGCTAATCAATAAACTAAATCATCGTCTTCCAAATGCAAAGTTCACTTTTGCAGATACTTACCCGTTAGTTCTTGACTTGATCAATAATCCCTCTACTTACGGTAATAATTTGACATCTCTCTACTGAATAATTAAAAAATATTTCACCCCACTTAGTTAAATTTATGTGGGATTTTTTTTTTCTGCTGAACATAACAAATGTTTTCAATTAACGATTTAGCAGGTTTTAAGGTTTCAAATACGTCGTGTTGCAACGTAGACACGAGTGTTGGAGGTTTGTGCTTGCCAAACTCAAAGGTCTGCAAAAACCGCCATGAGTTTGTATTTTGGGATGCCTTCCATCCCTCAGATGCAGCCAATGCTGTTCTTGCAGAAAAGTTTTTCTCCCTTCTCTTCACACCAGCTCAGTCTGCAGCCCCAACTCCTTCTCCTACACCCTAAATTTTCTCCAATACATTGAACTGGAGCACCATACAAATATATACTTACATTGTTACACTATAGTGCCACATGGTGTCAACTAATACCAATATAAAACTATAACTGATTTTATGTTTGCTTGTAGACTTTATTGTATAAAATTTTAAAACGATTAAAGAATATCATTATAATGTAAAAAAAGGAGAAAAAAATTATTTATTACTTTCTATCAAAGATTTAATTTGTATTTTATATATTCAAATTGATAAATTTAATTCAAAATTTTAGAAAAATGAGAATCTACTTGGCTTCTTCTAATTTAAAACTTAATATTTAGGAATGATATTTTTATTATTAGAAAATCTAGAAAAACTGAATTTACATATCTTTTAAAGTTAAATTAAGATTTTGAAAACTAAAATCGAGTTAGTTAAACACAAGATATTAAGAGTAATATCGAACATACTAGCTGCAATTCCAATTATACACGTGATCGTGAGATAACAAAATTACGGTGACCATGTCAACAGTGTAACAAGTCATCAAGTCATATAAATTTTAATTATTTAAAAAAAAAATTAGAAACTTTATACATTTATTTATAATCATAACTATTTTAAAATGAGGTGATTTTATGAGAAGTTGTTTTAATTTTCTTTCAATTTTAATTAAATTAAGAATATTTTAAATTTTGATTATATAAATAATCAGAAAAAAAATAAAACTATTTTGAGATCTTCAAAATAAGTATTTGTTTATAACACCTCGGTCACGTACCATTTTATCATTTCATCACATCTAATTTTCTAACTTTGATATAATCAAAATTGATGTTTCATAAAAAGAATTAAAAACAAAACACCAAATGACCTTTATCTCATTTCCATTCATAATTATATGATTATAAAAGGCCGAAACAGCAATTCAATTGAATCTTTCTTACAAGAGATCTACAATATCAACATGAGACAAATCAATAATTAAAAATTACAATGAAAAATTACCAGGACACCTTCTTAGGTCCGCTCAACAGGTTCAAAAAGTCACACATAATTTATATAAAAATTAAATGAGTTACGATTCCAATACATTTTTTTTTTATTTATCTTTTGAGAAAAGTTAGAAACTGTGTACATTTATTTTATATTCATAAAAGCTATTTTAAAATGAGCTGATTTTATGACAAGTTATTTTAAATATCTTTCGGTTTTAATTAATTAAGAATATTTTAAATTTTGATTATATAAATAATCAGCATATAAACAAATAAAACTAACAGACCTCTCGTAGAAAGAATAAAGAATAACTATCATAAGAACTTAAAAAGAAGTATTTGTTCACAACACCTTAGTCATGTACCAATTTATCACTACCTCACATCTAAATCTACTTTCTCTAATCAAAATTGTTTTTGATAAAAAGGGTAATAAATAACACAAATGCAGCACCTTTATCTCATATCCATTCATAATTATACGACATTATTGATTACAAAGGGTATCAAAATATTATTTTTGAGAGAGCATCCCAGCACACCTCTTAGATCTGCCTGCAGAAGACCAAACAACAATTCAAATGAATCTTATTTTCAAGAAAGCCACAATTAAAAATTAGGGAATCAAAATCAAGATTCGAAAACATATAGGGTAGTTGTAGTGGTTGATTGCTCTCAGTTACAGGCCAATTTTTTCCACATGAGTAAACTTGAGATAGGTAAAGACCCCTCCAATTTAAGGAGAGTCCCTTCAAAGTGCTTGAAAAAGCCCTCTTCCAATCTCTAAAAGAAAAGGTAACCAAATACCTCCTATGTTAGAAGTTGGAGTCACGGGGCTAAACCAAGCACCATAAAGATCACGTCACCCCTTCATGGAAACGAGCCCTAAAACCCTATCCAGCATCTATTCGGTGTGGTTAAAGCAAAAACAATCATCATCGAGCAATCACATAATACACCCAGATCAAGAAACATAAAAAGAACAACATAAAAAAATTCAAGTCAAAGAAAGATGCAACCTTGCCCATGAATCCGTAAGTTTTAAGAAACAATAATTGAAACCCAGAAGACAGAAAGAGTAATAGAAAAATATAAAGAACAAGCCTTGCAGGCGAACGATTTCTTAATTTTAGAAAATGAAAACCAAGACCCAGAAAAGAAAACAGAAAAAATTGTACAAAAGATTAGAAATTGTGAATCCTACGAGAAATAGCAAAAATCCATTAAAATTGGGACTATGCCAGTCCATTGAGGAACCTTTTAATTTCGCATCTTTTCGTATTCTCTGTTCCAGTATATGAGAAACAGAGAATCATAGTGGATGCACCTTACTAACACAAACAAATGTAAAGAGAGAAATTTTGGAGAAGAGATAGTTAGGGCCATGGAAATTTGAGATGGAGAAATAGAGAGAATGTGAGTGGGGGAAAAGAGTGAGCTTGACGTTGATTATATATCCCCAATTTATCTAGGGTTTGGTTAAAATTACCAATTTGCCAGTGTAACGGTAAAGCCATGATGCCAGGAGAGGGAAGCACGTTTACGTCCCACTATGCCAAACATGGAAGAGTCCAGAGACAGATTTAAGTTTAATTTTTTTTAATATAAAATATTAAGCGGGAATTATAAATAGGGGGAATAAATTGAAATATTATTGAAATAGGTATCAACAAATAGGGGGGGAAATTTGGGAAAAGTTTAGAAAGGAAGTGACATTTTATTTCTTACCAATCGAATTGAGATGAATATTATGAATTCCAACACTTTAAACATGAGGGAAAATTGATTATAGTGACTAGTTGGTTCAAAGGCCCTCCTATTCAAGATCTATCATTCCATGAGAGGTTATATGTGTCAAATATGTTATCCTAATAATAGTTCCATAATGTTTTTATTTACCTAAACAACTCAATCTCTCATTTTATTTACCAAAATATATTAATTATTGTGTAAGGCGATAAACCAGTTAGTTCCAGATTGATTTTTCATTGGTTTAAATTTTTCAACTTTTTTAGGAGAAAAATCATTGATTTACTAACCGATTTCTTAAGTGTCAGCTTCCATTTGCATAAATAATTTAATTTAATTTTATGATTATTCACATTTCACCCATAAGTTGAGAGTTTGTATTTTTTTTTTCCAACATTTGATAGTATATATCAAATCAACATCATTTTTATTTTTTATTGAAGATTTTATTTATTTATAATCTGAATTAGATATGTACTTGATTTATGTGATTGAGACTTTTTTCATGGTGGTAGTACATTGGATAAGGTCATCCAAATAAATTATTATTCATAACAAAACTTGTTAAATCCTCTTTTATCATGAAGGAACAAAGCAATGCATTTTTTTTTTCAAATTAAAGTGAAAATGTATAAGATTCTAAACAATTTCTCATAAGCACATTCAAAATATACACTTAATTTTCATGTAATTTATACATTTGCAATATTGAAATTAAAAAAAAAAATCACTATTTGTGATGCCAAGTTCCTCTGTATCAAAAACAACATTACAAAACAGAAAAATATTTAAGTCTTTTTTTTAGAATGAGTTGTATGTCTTCAAATATTTAAGAGTATTCAATAAAAATACATTTTCATATTTCCCTCTTATATATTTTCATATTTGTATTATAAGTAATTGTTCTCATTTAACGACAGACATGTTAAACAACAAGTAAACTACAACACAAAGAACCTTTTTAATAAATCCTATCTAAGGCCTATTTTAACAATAAAAAATACTATTTTTATATATATTAACAACTACAGGTGATAATTTTATGGACTAGTATCTGGTTCGTTAGTTACTTTTAACAAAAATAGGCTAATTATTCTCATTATTTGTTATTTTTTTTCTTATTTGATTTATTTATATCAGTCGTTTTCCACTTTTTTTTTTTTTTAACTTAACAATTCGCCAATCTAACAGCGAATCAACACAAAGAGAGGAACAAATCCATAAATTGTAAAGAAAAAATTAAAAAACTTAGCACACATAATTAAATTAGTAAATTATGAAATTATATATTTGCTATATATAAATATTAAAACTAAGTTTTATACAATTTGAAATATGTAATTGTTGGGGGGAAATCCACCTTGTCTTCCCCTCCCATATCTCAATAGACAAAGCAAACATATAAGGTCAAAACCTTTTATTATGATAAATAAAAGTATCAAATTATAATCATTTTATTAAAAGTAACACTTCACATTACAAATTAGAATATAAATTTAGCATTTTTTTAATTAAGAACACATAGTATTTATAATTAAGTACGCAATATGTCCATTAATTTAATTTAAAGATTATGACGAAATATTCCTATTTCCTACCAATAAGAAGAATTGCCACATTTTTTAAGTTACCAAGATTTGACGCTTGATATAATATCTATAAAACCATGTCTTTTCTTTATACTTTTTGCGTTATTTGTATGAAATAAAATATTTGTATTTACATGGAAACCTTAAAAACATACAGGAAATATGAATTGTATATGCATTGCAGAATTCAAAATGTAAGATCAAAATTATGTAAGTCTAGATATAACCATCAAAATGAATCAATTTAATCTACTTTAACTCCCTTTATAAAGGGATCTATGTGACATAACTCATTTAATATTTACTTTCAAAAATATTAGACCACAAGTTGGACGTTTAAATAGATATATCGACAACAACAAAAATTATGTTTAGAGTAAAAAATATATTTTAAATCTTAATACATTTAATAAAATTAAGATTTTATAATTAATACTTAAATACTTTATACTATGCATAATAAATTTAAAAAGTCAAAATATTATTATAATTCAATCCTCATAACTTTCTAAGTTTTAATGTCGTTTTTATTTATCAACTCCAAAGTTTTCACATAATATATAAAAATTAAAGTTTGCCTGATTATTTTAGTTAGATTGCGATAGGTCAATCTGGGTCCACTGAGTTTGTAGGCTAGATAGCAGGCCCGATCCAAATTTTTTATTCCTTGCAAAATTATCTCATTTTTTTTTTCAAAAATTATATACTAAAGTAGGACTGCTTCTTCCTGCACCTCCATATCATCTTCCTGCACCTCCATACTCTAGGCAAATTTACCATTTAACCCTTTTTAAAATATTTCATATCCCATTATACCCTTCACCACCCCTTTTACTTCTTACGGCTTCTACAAACCGTAGACAAAAAAAATGTTCTACGGTTTGTAGAAACCGTAGAAGCATTTGCATTTTTTTTACTTCTTACGGCTTCTACAAACCGTAGAACAT